>Ga0209972_10000032_pt1 | contig 133100 bp, 126 predicted proteins | sample NOAtaG_7_FD_187302 | JGI IMG/M metagenome (GOLD analysis project Ga0209972, IMG submission 187302) | Freshwater lake microbial communities from Lake Erie, under a cyanobacterial bloom - NOAA_Erie_Diel1S_2200h metaG (SPAdes) (version 2) | ecosystem: Environmental > Aquatic > Freshwater > Lake ... | reverse complement strand
GGGGTGATCGGGCTGCCCGGCGTGGTCGGCGCGTCCCGCCAGCTCGCGCAGGCCACCATCGTCAGGCCGAGGCCGGCAAGCACCAGCGACGGCGATGGGCTCTTCGTCATTGCCAGGGTGGGCAAGAGTCCTTTCCTGGCGCCAGCGGGACCCTGATCTGCTCCACCAACGCAAGGCAGATCTTGCCCGCCGTGAACCGATGCCGGGTCAGCCCGGCATGCGACGGCGTCATGGCCGCGTAGTAATACTGCTCCGACACCGGTACCCCCGGGTACCACTGCTGGTCCGCGCCGATGAACCCGTCCGACGACCGACCTGGGGCAACGGAGGCGTTCCAGACGCGATCCGTGGTCTCCAATGCCGCCCGATTCCGAACGCATTTGTACGTGATGTACCAGAGGCCCGGAAGAAAGGCCCCGAGCACCGACGTGACCTTCGTACAGTTGCGGTACGAACGGTACAGATACTCGACACGATGCACGAGCCGCGGCCCGCAGTTCTCCTCGGTAACCTCCGTGCTCTTGCAGAAAAAACCGTCCCCGAGCCAACGGAAGCCGCTCCACCGCTGCCGGACATCCTGCACGATCGCCGTGCGATGGAACGAAACCGGAGCGGCGTTGAGGTTCGTCAGGTACGTGGATCCCGGTGCCAAGTCGCAGAAGAGGGGGTACGAGTCGCAGGCCTTGCGTCTGGCGAGCGGTCCCGTGAATTCGATGAGTTCGCTTATGGCATTCGCCAGCGGCGACAGCAGCCCGTAGGTGTACACCGTTTCCGTACCCACGACCATCGCGGAGATGCCGTTCACCGCATTGTACCCTTCGGCGAAGATCGCCCCGTGATTGGGCGTGTCCAGCGTCACGACGCCCGAGATCCACGAGAAGTTCTCCTCTTCCGCCCAGGTGGCCAGCGTGCGCCCGACCAGGCCGCCTTGGCTGTGCCCGACGATCGCGAAGCGGTAGCGGGACTCCCCCCACGGATTCGCCTCCGGGTGCAGTGCGACCACGCTGTTCCCCGCCGTCTCCGCCTGTTGGTTCAGGGGGTCAAACGAATTGGTCTTCGTCGTCACGATCCGGCTGACGTTCATCGCCGGCACCAAGCCTGGTACCACCCGTTGCCACGTGCAGTTGTCGCTCTTGATGCCATGCTGCAGGATGATGGCGTTGGCCGCGGCCGGTACCGCCCCCGGCACCGACTGTGTCTGCTTGGTGCACCCGCTCGATGACTGCTCCGTGACGGTCGAGACGAACCGCGAGTGGCGCAGGCCGGCGTCGCGCGACGCCGCCTCGGCGAGCGCCTTCCACGCCGCCCCGTGCTTCACCTCCCGGGCCGAGATCGTGTCCATGACGGCCGGCAGGTCCGTCCCACCCGCCAGCGTCGCAACATGCCAGCGTTCGTCGTATTTCGATGGGCGTGCACGATCCAACGACGTGGTCGAACGCGATCCACCGTCGTACGCGAGACGCTTGCCGTTCCGCTTGTATCGCTCGGACGTCCGCACGCGAAGCTGCTCCGCAGGCCCTCGCGCCCTGACGACGAGCAGGTCCTCGACGCGCGTGCGGATCTCGAAACCCGACGAGTCACGCCGCGTCTCGGACACCAGCGTGCGCCGACTCCCGTCGGGAACGCGCGAGAACACCGGACCATCGTACGGTCTCCACGACAGGACCTCCTGCGCCAGCTCGTCGAGGACCGTGATTGGTGCCTCGCCGTCGGTCGGCCAGTCATCGAACCGCTGGCCGTTCGCGTCGTAGAGCGTACCGATCCCGTTCTCGAGCACGGCGGTCGTCGCCTGCTCGCTTGCCGGGGCATCCGGCTCGAGCGGCTCGATGGAATGCAGCACCACGACGGGCGCGCCGTCGAAGCCGAAGCCGATGTTCACGAACTGCGTGGAGGACGGTACCGACACGGGATACGTGTGCGTCGGATACGTGGTGACCGGGTCGATGACCGACGTCTCCGACCACACCGCGCCGCTGGACGAGTAGGTCACGTACCCGCTCCAGTACGGCTGGGTCATGTCCAGCGACCGCTCGACCAGCGCTGAGACATGAGCGGGACGCATGTTCGAATCAGCCGACGGGGTCGTTACCCCCCCCCCGGGGGAATCCTGCGTCGAGCAGCCGGTCAGTGCGAACATCGAGACGACGGTTACGACCGCGACCCTTGGATGCTGCGGCGACATGGTGGCTCCGGCACAAGTGGAAGGCGGACGATCCTGCGCGCCAATTCCGACTTGAAGCGCAACCTCGTCAAGTGATGAGCGTCACAGCCGACCCCACGGCGTCGCGTCCCCCGCGGCGGTACACTCCCCACTCCCTCCGCCGCCGCCCAATGCCCCTTCGCCGCTTCGCCGCTGCCCTCCTGCTGACGGCCGCCTGCCGCCCCGCCACTCCCCCGGCTCCCGCCGACGAGACCGTCTCGTCCACCGGCGTGGTCGTCTCCGCCCAGCATCTCGCCTCCGACGCCGGCGCCGCCATTCTCGCGCGCGGCGGCAACGCCGTGGACGCCGCTGTCGCGACCGCCTTCGCACTCGCGGTCACGTATCCCGCCGCGGGAAACATCGGCGGCGGCGGCTTCATGGTCGTGCGGCTGGCGGACGGCACGGCGACCACCTTCGACTATCGCGAGACCGCACCGGCGCGCGCGAACGCAACGATGTACCTCGATCGCGACGGGCGCATCCTCGACGCCGCGACCGATTCCGGCTGGCGCGCCGTGGGCGTGCCCGGCACGGTCCGCGGCCTGGCGCTCGCGCACCGCCGGTTCGGAACGCTCCCGTGGCCGGATCTCGTGCAGCCGGCGATCGCGCTGGCCGAACGCGGATTCCCCCTCTCGGCACCGTTCGCCGACGAACTCAACTGGGCGGTCGCGAATGTCCTCGCGCCCTTTCCCGCGTCGGTCGCGGCGTACGGCAAACCGGGCGGTGGCGCCTGGGGGGCCGGCGACACGCTCCGGCTGCCGCAACTGGCGCGCGCCCTGCGGGCCATCGCCGAGCGGGGGCCCGACGCCTTCTATACCGGATGGATCGCCGACTCGATCGCCGCGCGGATGCGCGCCAATGGTGGACTGGTCACGCACGCCGACCTCGCCGCCTACCGTGCGGTCGAGCGCCCGCCGTTGCGCGGGCGCTTCAACGGGCACGAGCTCATCGCGATGGGACCGCCGAGCTCGGGCGGTGTCGTGATGCTCGAGACGCTCAACCAGCTCGAGGCGCTCGGCCTCAGCGGGACCGCCCGAGGCGACGCGCGCACGCTGCACCGCCGCCTCGAGGCGGCGCGGCGCGCCTACCTCGACCGCGCGCGCTGGCTCGGCGATCCGGAATACGGCGAGCCCCCGGTCGAGCGGCTGACGTCTCCCGCATACGCGCGCACCCTCGCGGACGCGACCGACACCCTGCGCGCCGGGTCGAGCGCCGTCCTCGGCCGCGACATCCTCTCGCCCCCGCCCGAGCCGCCGCAGACGACGCACTTCAGCGTCGTGGACGCCCAGGGCAACGCGGTCGCCAACACCTTCACGCTCGAGGGCGGCTACGGCGCCGGCGTGACGGTCGCGGGAATCCTGCTCAACAACGAAATGGGCGACTTCAACAAGAAGCCCGGCTACACCGATGCGCGGGGGGCGATCGGCACGCCGCCCAACGTCATCGCGCCCGGCAAGCGGATGCTCAGCTCGATGTCGCCGCTGATCGTCACCCGCGACGGGGCGCTGCGGCTCGTCACCGGCTCGCCCGGTGGCCGGACGATCCCCAACACCGTGCTCAACGTGGTGCTCGGCGTCACCGCGTTCGGCGAGGGAATCCGCGCCGCCGTGGACGCGCCGCGCATCCACCACCAGTGGATGCCGGACACCGCGACCTTCGAGGACGGGGCCGCGACGCCGGACGTCCTCGCGTCGCTCCGCGCGATGGGGCACGCGATCCGCATCGCGCCGGCGCGGTCGCAGGGCGACGCGCACAGCATCCTCTACGACCCCGCCAGCCGGCAAGCCCGGGCGGCGAACGACCGGCGCAGCCCCGATTCCGGTGCGCGCGTGCCGCCGTCCCGCTGAGGACACGGCGCGAGACGAGGGACGCCCGCGATCCGGCGCGAGGGCCGTCCCTGCGCCTGGCGCCGGATGTGGACGGAGACGCCGCCCCACCACCCGCGCACGGGATCCGGGAATCCGCTGGTGGTGGTCCGGCCCGACGTGCGTCCCCGCCCGGCTGTCGAGCGACGAGCTCGTGCGCAGCGTCCCCTGCTGCACCGTCACCTTCGCCGCACTCGCCTCCCGCAGCAGCGCGAGCGACGGGGACCAGGTGAGCGGCCCCGTGTCGAACGCCGCCATGCCGTTGACGCCGGCGAAGGTGCCTTGCGAAATGAGAAGCGTCGGCTGGTCGTTCCGGTCGTTGCCGAACGGCTGGACGAAGGCGACGTCGCCGGCGACGAAGACCTCGCCGTCCGTGCCGAGGGTCCCGTTGGTCGCCGCCGACAGCGTCACCGCGCCGCCCCCTGCCAGTAGGTGGCCCCGATCGCAGGGGGCGGCAGGTCGCGCTCGGCGGCCACGGACATCCCCAGCACCATGTCGCCGACGGGAACGGAGAAGCGTCCGCGGCCGCCGGCCTGCGGCGCGAGGCCGAGCGTCGGGCTTTCGAGGTCGATCACCGACGTGCCGGCCGCGCCGACGGCGAGTGCCTGCGTGCTGTCGAGCGCGGCATCGAGCGCGGCATCGAGCGCGGCCTGCGTATCGGCGAGCGGCCCGCCGCCGCGGTGACGCCCCCCACTATTTGACGCTCCCGCTCCCCGGCCGCGGGTTGGCCTTGTGCCACGCCCGCAGCTGCTCGGCGGCGGCTTCGCGCGTCAGCGTCCCGGCGGCGACGCCCTCCCGTACCCGCCTGGATTCGGTGGCCCGCGCCTGCGCCCACGCGCGCTGCTCCGGGGAGAGTTGTTCGCGCTGCGTCTCGCGCTGTGTCTCGCGCCGCTCCTTCGCCTTGTCCATCGCTGCCTTGCGCTCCTCGGGCGACATCGCCTTGAGCCGCTCGCGCATCTCGGTCCGGCGCTCCTGCGCGCCGGCTCGGGCACCGGCGCCACCGGGCCGTTGGGCGTGTGCCGCGGGGACCAGCATGATCGCTGCCGCCAGCAGGGTCGAAGCCACGTGCAGTGCCCGCATGTGTTCCTCGTCGGGTGGTGAGTCTCGCGGGAGGCGGCGCCTCGGTGCGCCGCTCCCGACGAACGGGGAGACGCGGACCACGGGACGGCGTTAACCGGAGCGACGCGCGGGCCCTCGACGTCGCGCACCGGCGAGTGCCGGTTTTCCTTCGGTCCCGTGTGCGGCGACATCGGCGGGGGGAGGAGGTCTCAAGTGTCCGCCTTGCATTCGTTTACGCCGACGCCTAACTTCTTTTGCTCCCCGCATTCCGCCCCGTCGGACGGCGGTGGGCACGTTCGCTCACGTAGCTCAGTTGGTAGAGCACACCCTTGGTAAGGGTGAGGTCACCGGTTCAATCCCGGTCGTGAGCTCTCTGGCGACGCCTCGGCAGGTCGGGGTCGGCGCCGGATCGGCAGCAACCGCAGTCCACGATCGGCCCGAGGTCACGCCCATGCCCCGCGAGAACATCATCCTCGCCTGCGACGAGTGCAAGAATCGCAACTACTTCACCACGAAGAACAAGCGCACGCATCCCGAGCGCGCCACGTGGAAGAAGTTCTGCCCGCGCTGCGGCAAGCACGTCGCCCACAAGGAAACGAAGTAAGCCGTGGCCGAGCTCGTCCCCACGCCCTCGGTGCCGGCGCGCGTCGTGCAGTTCTGGCACGACATGGTCGCCGAGATGAAGAAGGTCACGTGGCCCGACCGCCCGCAGATCCAGCAGCTGGCGATCGGCGTCATCGCGCTCTCGCTCTTCATCGGCCTCGTCATCGCCCTGATGGACCTGCTGTTCCAGCAGGTCCTGGTGCGGTGGCTGCCCACGCTCTTCGCCCGCTGACCCGGCGGGAGATCGCATGACCGACACGATGCTCGAGCACCGCTGGTACGCCGTCCAGACGACGTCCGGCCACGAGAACAAGGTGAAGGGGCTGATCCAGCGGAAGATCGACGTGGATCCCGCCGCCCCGGAGCAGCGCCTCATCCGTCAGGTCCTCGTGCCGACGCAGGAGGTCGTCGAGGTCAAGAACGGCAAGAAGGTCACCGTCGAACGGAAGACCTTCCCGGGCTACGTGCTGGTCGAGATGGTCCTCACGCAGGAGACGGGGCACGAGATCAACGCGATCCAGGGCGTGATCAAGTTCGTCGGGCAGGGCAAGGAGCCGCAGCCGCTCCGGCAGGACGAGGTCAATCGCCTCCTCGGGATCGTCGAGGAGATCGAGGCCTCGGCGCCGCGCGAGGAGATTCCCTTCCTGGTCGGGCAGGCGGTGACGATCACCGAAGGCCCGTTCACGGATTTCAACGGCACCGTCGAGGAGGTCATGCCCGACAAGGGCAAGGTCCGCGTCTCGGTGTCGCTTTTCGGCCGACCGACGTCGGTCGAGCTCGACTACCTGCAGCTCAAGGGGTATTGAGCGGCGGGCGATAGCGGAGGCGGCGTCCCGCGACGACCGGCGAGGGGGGTGGACCCACGGCCCTCGACCGGATTCCGCGGCGCCTCCCCGGTGGCGACACCGGCGACGCGTTCGATCCCGTGGTTCACGGCCCCTGCGCGGGGCGGCGGCTCGGCCGCGAGGAGCGCACCGTCGGAGACCACGCCGACGTCAAAACAACAGTGGGAGTAGGGTCGTGGCGGCGGTCGGCACTGGGCCGGGCGCGGGCGCACGACGTACGCCAGTCAGGAGGGCCGAATGGCCAAGAAGGTCACCGGATTCGTCAAGCTGCAGATCCCTGCAGGGAAGGCGACGCCGGCCCCCCCCGTCGGTACCGCGCTGGGTCCGCAGGGCATCAACATCATGATGTTCTGCAAGGAGTTCAACGCGCGCACCCAGGGGCAGGACACGATCCTGCCCGTCGAGGTGACGATTTTCGCCGACAAGAGCTTCACCTTCATCCTGAAGACCCCGCCGACGGCGGAGCTCATCAAGAAGGAGGCGAAGCTGGAGAAGGGCTCGGGCGTCCCCAACCGCACCAAGGTCGGCGCGATCAGCAAGGCGCAGGTGAAGAAGATCGCCGAGATGAAGATGCCCGACCTCAACTGCGACACTCTCGAGAGCGCGATGGCGATGGTCGCCGGCGCGGCGCGCTCGATGGGCGTGGAGGTGCGCGACTGATGCGCGTCCACGGCAGGAAGTTCACGGCCGCCGCGACGAAGGTCTCGCCCGAGGCGCGCTACGCGCCGAAGCAGGCCCTCGAGCTCGTGAAGTCGGCCGCGTTCGCCAAGTTCGACGAGACCGTCGAGGTCGCCGTGCGGCTCGGCGTCGATCCGAAGCACGCCGACCAGGTCGTCCGCGGCACGGTCGTGCTGCCGGCCGGCACCGGCAAGAGCGTGCGCGTGCTCGTCATCGCCGTCGGCGCGAAGGCGCAGGAGGCGACGGACGCCGGTGCCGACTTCGTCGGTACCGAGTACGTGGCGAAGATCAAGGAGGGCTGGACCGACTTCGACGTGCTCGTCGCGACGCCGGACCAGATGGGCCAGATCGGCCAGCTCGGCCGGATCCTCGGCCCCCGCGGCCTGATGCCGAACCCCAAGGCGGGCACGGTGACGATGGACGTCGCCAAGGCCGTCAAGGAGCTCAAGGCCGGCAAGATCGAGTTCCGCGTGGACAAGGGCGGCAACGTGCATGCGGCCATCGGGAAGGTGTCGTTCCCGGTGGAGGCGCTCGAGCAGAATTTCACCGCCCTGATGGAGACGCTCGTGCGCGCCAAGCCCGCCGCGGCGAAGGGCGTGTACGTGCGCACCGTCGCGGTCTCGAGCACGATGGGGCCCGGCGTCCGCGTGGACACCACCCTCTACCGGTAACCGACGATGAAGCGCAACGAGAAGGAACAGCTCGTCGCCGGCCTGAAGGAGAAGCTCGCCGGCGCGCAGGCGGTGTACTACACCGACTTCACGGGGCTCAACGTGAAGAAGATGACCGATCTCCGCCGCCGGTTCCGCAAGGCCGGCGTGGAGTACGTCGTCATCAAGAACACCCTCGCCCTGCGGGCCGTGCACGAGAGCGGCCTCGCCGTCGGGCGGCTGAAGGGCCCGACCGGCGTCGTCGTCGCGAAGGACCCGATCACCGCCGCGAAGGTGCTGGCGGACTTCGCGAAGGAGAACGACCAGCGGCCCGCGATCAAGGGCGGCCTGTACGAGGGGGCCGCCGTGGACGAGGCGACGGTGAAGAGGCTGGCCTCGCTCCCCACGCGGGAGGAGGCGCTCAGCATCTTCGCGGGCTGCCTGAACAGCGTGCTGATGATGTTCGCCCTCGCGCTGGACGCGCGGAAGACGCAGCTCGAGACCCCCAACTGATTCCCCAGGCAGCCGCCTGACCCACCCGCCCCGGCATTGTCCTGGGGGCACTTCAGGAGACCAGACACCATGGCCAACACGACCCTGAGCAAGGACGAGATCCTCGACGCGATCGGCAACATGTCGGTCATCGAGCTCACCGACCTCATCGAGGCGTTCAAGACCAAGTTCAACGTCACCATCGCCGCCGTCGCCGCGGGCGCGCCGGCCGGTGGCGCCGGCGGCGGCGCTGCCGCCGCGGTCGAGGAGAAGACCGAGTTCCAGGTCGTCCTCGCCGACGCGGGCGCGAAGAAGATCAACGTCATCAAGGTCGTCCGCGAGCTGACGGGCCTCGGCCTGAAGGAAGCGAAGGACCTCGTGGACGGCGCGCCGAAGACCGTCAAGGAGAACGCCTCGAAGGACGAGGCCGCCCAGATCAAGGCCAAGCTCGAGGCCGAGGGCGCGAAGGTCGAGGTCAAGTAACGCCGCACGGCCGGCGGGCCCACGCCTCCCCCGGGGGGCGTGGGCTCCGCCGTCGGCGGGTCCCGCCCGACCGCCCGGTCCGACCGCACCATGGCTCCGCCGCAGCACCCGGCACGCCCCATCGCCGGCTCCCGCACGCACTTGACCCGCAGCACTGGCCGCTCGCCCTCGAGGCAGCCGGCCGGGGTGACCAATGGCTGAATCGCTGACGCAGATCTCGTTCGGCAAGCTCGCCACGGGGATGGACATGCCCCATCTCCTCGACATCCAGACGCGCGCCTTCGAGGCGCTGCTCCAGCTGGATGCCGCCGCCCACGACCGCGAGGACGTCGGTCTCGAGCGGGTCTTCAAGGACCTGTTCCCGATCGCCGACGTGCACGAGAACTTCTCGCTCGAGTTCGTCCGCTACGCGCTGGGCGAGCCCAAGTACACCGTCGAGGAGTGCATCGAGCGCGACATGACCTACTCGGCGCCGCTGAAGGCGACGCTGCGGTTGATCATCAACGAGACGCTCGCCGACAACACGCGCCGGCCGAAGAACATCATCGAGAAGGAGGTCTATCTCGGCGAGCTGCCGATGATCACCCCGCTCGGGACGTTCGTCATCAACGGCGCCGAGCGCGTCATCGTCAGCCAGCTCCACCGCTCTCCCGGCATCGTCTTCGAGGAGCAGACGCACCCCAACGGGCAGCGGCTCCTCTCGGCCCGCATCATCCCGTTCCGCGGGTCGTGGGTCGAGTTCACGGTGGACATCCACGACGTCATCTACGTCCACATCGACAAGAAGAAGAAGTTCCCGGCCACCGCGCTGCTGCGCGCCCTCGGCAGCCTGGAAAAGGGCGACCGCGAGTTCGGCTCGAACGCCGACCTGCTCCGCCTCTTCTTCGCCGAGCGCGAGCTCGACCTGACGAAGTCGCGCGAGTCCCGCGCCGACCAGAAGGAGGTCCTCGGCGCCATCGTCGCCGAGGACATCACCCTCGCCGGCGAGGTCGTCGAGGCCCCGGCCGTCGAGGACGGCAAGAAGGCGAAGAAGGAGACCAAGAAGGCCCGCGAGGCGCGCGAGCGCGCCGAGGCCGAGCTCCTCGTCAAGGTCGGCGACGAGCTCACCGACGAAGTCTGGAACCGGCTCCGCCGCCAGGGCGTGAAGACCGTCAAGGTCTTCGCCTCCACCCAGCGCGTGGACCTGCGCGACGAGCTCGACGCCTTCGAGCGCGGCGAGCGTCCCACCCCCCGCGTCCTCGCGCGCGACGTCGTGGACGCCGAGGGCGAGGTGCTCGCCGAGAAGGACCAGAAACTCAGCGAGGCGCTGGTCAAGAAGCTCCGCAAGGCCGACGTCGGCCGCGTGCACTGCTTCACCGCCTCCGGCCGCGCCGACAGCGCCCTGGTCAAGAACACGCTCGCCAAGGACCCGACCGGCCGCGACCGCAACGGCAACCCGGTCGAGAGCCGGCTGGGCGGCGAGACGGCCCTCAAGCAGATCTACGCCCTCCTCCGGCCCGGCGACGCGCCGAACCGCGAGACGGCCGAGCAGGCGCTCGCGCGGCTGTTCTACAGCCCCAAGCGCTACGACCTCGGCCGCGTGGGCCGCTACAAGATCAACCAGCGCCTCGAGCTCCAGACGCCGGCCAGCCATACCGTGCTGACGTTCGAGGACTTCGTCGAGCTGGTGCGCCACCTGATCGACCTGCGCGAGGGGCGCGGCGACGTGGACGACATCGACCAGCTCGGCAACCGGCGCATCCGGTCGGTCGGCGAGCTGATCGCCAACCAGTTCTCGGTCGGCCTGTCGCGCATGGCGCGCCTCGTGAAGGAGCGCATGAGCATCAACACCGACCCGGAGCGGATCTCGCTCGACGACCTCGTGAACGCGCGCACGGTCAGCGCGGTCATTCAGGCGTTCTTCGGGTCGTCGCAGCTGTCGCAGTTCATGGACCAGACCAACCCGCTGGCCGAGCTGACCCACAAGCGCCGCCTCTCGGCGCTCGGGCCGGGCGGCCTGACGCGCGAGCGTGCGGGCTTCGAGGTCCGCGACGTGCACTACTCGCAGTACGGCCGCATGTGCCCGATCGAGACGCCGGAAGGCCCGAACATCGGCCTGATCACGTCGCTGGCGTGCTTCGCGCGCGTCAACGACCTCGGCTTCATCGAGACGCCGTACCGCGTCGTGAAGAACGGCAAGGTCACCGGCGAGATCGCGTGGCTCGACGCCAACCGCGAGGACAACGCGATCATCGCGCAGGCGAACGCCCGGCTCAACCCGGACGGGACGTTCGAGGACGAGCTGGTGCTCTGCCGCCAGCGCGGCGACGTGCCGCTGACCGCGCCGGACCGGATCGACTACATGGACGTCGCCCCCGAGCAGCTCGTCTCGATCGCGGCGGCCCTGATCCCCTTCCTCGAGCACGACGACGCCAACCGCGCGCTGATGGGCTCGAACATGCAGCGCCAGGCGGTGCCGCTGGTCAACCCGCGCACCCCGTTCGTCGGCACCGGCCTCGAGGCCAAGGTGGCGCGCGACTCCGGCGCGGTGGTGCTGGCGCGCCGCGGCGGCATGGTCACGCGCGTGACGGCCGACGAGATCATCGTGGACGCCGGCCTCGCCGGCGCCCGCAAGGACGCCAACACGCCGCTGGTGCGGCTGCAGCAGCAGGACCGCTACAAGCTCCGCAAGTTCTGGCGCACCAACCAGGACACCGCGATCAACCAGCGGCCGATCGTGAAGGTCGGGCAGCGGGTGAAGTCCGGCGACGTGCTCGCCGACGGCGCCGCGACCGAGCAGGGCCAGCTGGCCCTCGGGGCCAACGTCACCGTGGCGTTCATGCCGTGGTACGGCCACAACTTCGAGGACGCCATCGTGCTCTCCGAGCGCCTGGTGAAGGACGACGTCTATTCGTCGATCCACATCCAGGAGCTCGAACTCCACGTCCGCGACACCAAGCGCGGCAAGGAGGAGATCACGCGCGAGATCCCGAACGTCGCCGAGGAGTCGCTGGTGGACCTCGACGAGCGGGGCATCGTGCGGATCGGCGCGACGGTCAAGCCGGGCGACATCCTCGTCGGCAAGATCACGCCGAAGGGCGAGACCGAGCTGTCGCCCGAGGAGAAGCTCCTCACGGCGATCTTCGGCGAGAAGGCGAAGGACGTGAAGGACTCGTCGCTCAAGGTGCCGCCGGGCATGGAGGGCACCGTGATCGACGTGAAGATCTTCTCGCGGATCGAGGACTCGGTCGTCGAGAAGGACCGCGGCGAGCGCATCGGCGAGGTCCGCCGGCTGGAGGGCGAGGACAAGATCCGCGTCAACGACGTGCGCGACGACGAGCTGCGCGACCTGCTCGAGGGTCAGGTGGTGGCGCTCGCGCTGCGCGCGGGCACGGTCGAGGAGTCGCTGCCGGCCGGCACGAAGCTCACCCGCGAGGTGCTGGCCGACCTGCGCTTCTCGCAGCTCGACCTCAAGACGTTCCGGGTCGAGGCCAAGAAGGTCAACGACGAGATGCGCGCGATCATCGACGCCGCCAACGAGGTCAAGGCGAAGATCGAGGAGCGCGCCGAGGAGCGGATCGACCGCATCCTCCAGCCCGACGAGCTGCCGCCGGGCGTGATCCAGCTGGTCAAGGTCCACCTGGCCGAGAAGCGCAAGGTCTCGGTCGGCGACAAGATGGCGGGCCGCCACGGCAACAAGGGCATCGTCGCCCGCATCGTGCCGGAAGAGGACATGCCGTTCCTCCCGAACGGGCGGCCGGTGGACATCGTGCTCAACCCGCTCGGCGTGCCCTCGCGCATGAACGTCGGGCAGATCCTCGAGACCCACCTCGGGTGGGCGGCGAAGCTCCTCGGCTTCTACGCGAAGACCCCGGTCTTCCAGGGGGCCAACGAGCAGGAGATCGGCCTGCTGCTCAAGCTGGCGGGCGTCAGCTGGGGCCTCGACGCGCTGGCGCTCGACGTGCCGGCGCCGCAGGTCGGCAAGGCGGAGGTCGAAGCGATCCTCGCCGACGTCAAGCCGGCGGACGAGGAGGAGGCGCGCACGCGCCTGCTCGAGGCGGCGTCACTCGAGCTGCTGGGCGGGCGCGGGATGTCGCAGGCGACGCGCGACGTGTACCACGCGGTGCGCGACGCCCTCGCGGCGGCCGCGAAGGTGCTGGCGGCGCGCGAGGCGGCCGAGGTGGCCCGCCAGCTGGCGCACGCCCAGGCGATGGCCGAGGACGAGTCGCTGCCGGCGGCCGAGCGGGCGGCGGCGAAGGCGGCGATCAAGCCGCTGGAGAAGCGGCGGGAGGCCGACGCGGCCGACCTGCTGGCCGAGCAGGAGCTGCCGCACCTGGCGCAGCTGCTGCGCAAGAAGAGCGAGGCCGACGTGGACGGCGCGACCGCGGAGCTGCTGCGGCTGGCCGGCCTGACGACGGCGGGCAAGGTGCGGCTGCGCGACGGCCGGACCGGCGAGACGTTCGCGTCGCCGGTGACGGTGGGCGAGATCTACATGCTCAAGCTGAGCCACCTGGTGGACGACAAGATCCACGCGCGGTCCATCGGGCCGTACTCGCTCGTGACGCAGCAGCCGCTGGCCGGCAAGGCGCAGTTCGGCGGCCAGCGCTTCGGCGAGATGGAAGTGTGGGCGCTCGAGGCCTACGGCGCGGCGCACACGCTGCAGGAGCTGCTGACGGTCAAGTCGGACGACGTCAACGGCCGCAGCCGCGTGTACGAGGCGATCGTGAAGGGCCAGAACCTCCCCGAGCCGGGCATCCCCGAGTCGTTCAACGTGCTCGTCAAGGAGCTGCAGGCGCTGGGCATCAAGGTCACGCTGGGCGCGACCGACGACGGCGAAGGGTTCGCCGCGGACTCCCCGACTCCCGCGGAGTAAGCACCGATGATCGACTTCCGGAATACGCGCGAGACCCGCGCCTCGAGCTTCGACTTCATCCAGGTCCGGATCGCCTCTCCCGAGGAGATCCGCGGCCCGAAGGATCCCAAGGAGCGCGAGCGGCTGGAGATGGCCGGCCTGCGCACGTGGTGGTCGTGGGGCGAGGTGACCAAGCCCGAGACCATCAACTACCGGTCGTTCAAGCCGGAGAAGGACGGCCTGTTCTGCGAGAAGATCTTCGGGCCGGTGAAGGACTGGGAGTGCCACTGCGGCAAGTACAAGCGCATCCGCTACCGCGGCGTCATCTGCGACCGCTGCGGCGTGGAGGTCACCCTCTCGAAGGTCCGGCGCGAGCGCATGGGCCACATCGAGCTGGCGGTGCCGGTCGCGCACATCTGGTTCTTCAAGACCCTGCCGAGCCCGATGGGCAACCTGCTCGACCTGTCGCTGCGCGACCTCGAGAAGGTGGTCTATTACTCGAACTACGTCGTCATCGACCCGGGCAACCAGGAGTGCGAGGCGAACGAGCTGCTCGAGGAGGACCGCTGGCTCGAGCTGCGCCAGAAGGCGAAGGCCGAGGGCGACACGGCGTTCCACGCCGAGATCGGCGCCCCGGCCGTGCGCGAGATGCTCAAGCGGCTCGACGTGGACAAGGTCGCCGAGCAGCTCCGCGCCGAGGTCGCCACCGAGACGTCGCAGCACCGCAAGAAGGCGCTGCTCAAGCGCCTGAAGATCGTGGACGCGTTCCGCACCTCGGGCGAGTCGGGCGACGTGCGCAACAAGCCGGAGTGGATGATCCTCGACGTGATCCCGGTCATCCCGCCCGACCTGCGGCCGCTCGTGCCGCTCGACGGCGGCCGGTTCGCCACGTCCGACCTCAACGACCTCTACCGCCGGGTCATCAACCGCAACAACCGCCTCACCAAGCTGATCTCGCACCGCGCGCCGGAGGTCATCCTGCGCAACGAGAAGCGCATGCTGCAGGAGGCGGTGGACGCACTGTTCGACAACGGGCGCCGCTCGAAGGCGATCCGCGGCCGCGGCAAGCGGCCGCTGAAGTCGCTGTCGGACATGCTCAAGGGCAAGCAGGGCCGCTTCCGCCAGAACCTGCTCGGCAAGCGCGTGGACTACTCGGGCCGCTCGGTGATCGTGGTGGGCCCGGAGCTCAAGCTGCACCAGTGCGGCCTGCCCAAGGCGATGGCGCTCGAGCTGTTCAAGCCGTTCATCATCCACAAGCTGGTCGAGAAGGGGATCGCCGAGACGGTCAAGCGCGCGAAGAAGATCGTCGAGCGCGAGAGCCCCGAGGTGTACGAGATCCTCGAGGAGATCATCCGCGACCACCCCGTGCTGCTCAACCGCGCGCCGACGCTGCATCGCCTGGGCATCCAGGCGTTCGAGCCGGTGCTGGTCGAGGGCAAGGCGATCCGCATCCACCCGCTCGTCTGCGCGGCGTTCAACGCCGACTTCGACGGCGACCAGATGGCCGTGCACGTGCCGCTGTCGTTCGAGGCCCAGCTCGAGGCGCGCGTCCTCATGCTGTCGTCGAACAACATCCTGAAGCCGTCGGACGGCCGCCCGATCGCCGAGCCGTCGCAGGACATCGTGCTCGGCTGCTACTTCGCCACGAAGTCGCCCGCCGACTTCGACAAGGTCAAGGACGCCGCCCCGGCCTACGGCGACGCCGCCGAGGTCGAGCGGCTCATCGCCTCCGGCCGCCTGACGTACCACTCGCCGGTCCGCTTCCTCCACGAGGGACAGTGGATCGCGACGACGGCGGGTCGCGTGCTCTTCCACCTCGTCACCCCGGCGGCCCTCGGGTTCGTCAACCGGGAGCTCAAGAAGAAGGTGCTCGGCGAGCTCGTCTTCGAGAGCTTCCGCCGCGCCGGCCTGGCCGAGACGGTGGCGTTCCTCGACCGGCTCAAGGAGTTCGGGTACCGCCACGCGACCCGCGGCGGCGTCTCGATCGGCGTCGAGGACCTGCACATCCCGGCGAAGAAGGAGACGATCCTCGGCGAGGCGCAGGAGCGCGTCGAGCGCTTCCAGCGCGCATACGCGACCGGCAACATCACGAACGGCGAGCGCTACAACAAGGTGATCGACACCTGGACGCACGCCAACTCGGACATCGCCGAGGCGATGGTCGCGTCGATGAAGGAGTCGCGCGGGGGCTTCAATCCCGTGTTCATGATGTTCGACTCCGGCTCGCGCGGCTCCCGAGACCAGATCCGCCAGCTCGCCGGCATGCGCGGCCTGATGGCCAAGCCGCAGAAGAAGCTCACCGGCGGCATCGGCGAGATCATCGAAACGCCGATCAAGTCGAACTTCCGCGAGGGCCTCTCGGTCCTCGAGTACTTCATCTCCACCCACGGCGCCCGCAAGGGCCTCGCCGACACCGCGCTGAAGACCGCGGACGCCGGCTACCTCACCCGCCGCCTCGTGGACGTCGCGCAGGACATGACGATCGCCGAGGAGGACTGCGGCACCATCCAGGGCCTCGAGATCTCGGCGCTCAAGGAAGGCGAGGACGTCATCGAGCCGCTGGGCGAGCGCATCACCGGCATGGTCGCCGCCGAGGACGTGGTCGATCCGTACCTCAAGGACGAGCACGGCCGCCAGCGCGTGCTGGCCGAGGCCGGCCAGCTCATGTCCGAGGAGACCGCGCGCGAGATCGAGGAGTCGGGCATCGAGACGGTGAAGATCCGTTCGGTGCTCACCTGCGAGGCCAAGCGCGGCCTCTGCCGGATGTGCTACGGCCGCAACCTCGCCACCATGGAGATGGTGGACCTGGGCGAGGCCGTCGGTATCATCGCCGCGCAGTCCATCGGCGAGCCCGGCACGCAGCTCACCCTGCGCACCTTCCACATCGGCGGCGCGGCCAGCCGCATCGCCGAGAACACCGCGCGCAAGACGAAGGTCGCGGGCGTCGTCGCGTTCGGCGACCGGCTCAACACCGTCGTCAACGCCGACGGCAAGGTCGTCGTCACCTCCTACGAGGGCGAGCTCAGCATCAAGCAGTCGAAGGACAAGGGGGCCGGCGTGTCGGCGCGCCTCGCGGTGCCGCTCGGCGCGATCATGCTCGTCAAGGACGGCGACACGGTCGCGAAGGACGCCCCGATCTTCGAGTGGGACCCGTACACCAACCCGATCATCTCGGACGTCGAGGGCACGATCCGCTTCGTGGACCTCGTGCCGGGCGAGACCATCTCCGACGAGCTCGACGAGCTCACCGGCATGGCCCAGCGCGTGGTCGTGGAAGACCGCGAGAAGAAGCTCCACCCCCACATCGAGGTGTGGCAGGCGAAGGGCGGCAAGGAGAAGCGCGTCCGCGACTTCATCATCCCGGTCGGCGCACAGCTCACCATCGAGGACGGCGACCAGATCACCGCCGGCACCATCCTGGCCAAGGTGAACCGCGAGGCCTACAAGACCCGCGACATCACCGGCGGCCTCCCGCGCGTCGCCGAGCTCTTCGAGGCGCGCAAGCCGAAGGATCCGGCGACCATCACCGAGATCGACGGCATCGTCCAGTTCGGCGACATCAAGCGCGGCAAGCGCGAGATCCGCGTCCTCCCGATCGACCCGTCGGGCTCGCTCGTCGAGGGCGCCGAGCCGGTCTCGTACGAGGTCATCTCGGGCAAGCACCTCCGCGTGCACGAGGGCGACCGCGTCCGCGCCGGTGACCGCCTCTCCGAAGGCCCCGTCAACCCGCACGACATCCTGCGGATCAAGGGCCCCCGCGCGGTCCAGGAGTACCTGCTCAACGAGGTCCAGGAGGTTTACCGCCTCCAGGGCGTGAAGATCAACGACAAGCACATCGGCGTCATCGTCCGCCAGATGCTCCAGAAGGTCCGGATCACCGACCCGGGCGAGACGGAGTTCCTCGAGGGCGAGAACGTTGACAAGTCGGTCTTCCGCGACGAGAACGAGCGGGCCAAGAAGAAGAAGCTCGCGCCCGCGGTGGCCGAGCCGCTGCTGCTCGGCATCACCAAGGCCTCGCTGACGACGCAGTCGTTCGTCTCGGCGGCCTCGTTCCAGGAGACCACCCGCGTCCTCACCGACGCGGCGATCCGCGGGGCCAAGGACGACCTCCTCGGCCTCAAGGAGAACATCATCATCGGCCACCTCATCCCCGCGGGGACGGGCCAATACCGGTACAACGACGTCGAGCTCGAGGGCGAGGCCGTGCCCACCATGCCGCCGCCGCCGCCGGAACCGGTCTTCAACCCGCTGGCCGACCTGCCGGCGCTCAGTGACTCGTTCGCGGGTGGGGACGATTACTGAGAGGGCGTTCGCGGCCCGCACGTGACGGAAGCGCAGGCACCGGTGACGGGCCTGCGCTTCCGTCGTTCGTCCACGTTCCACGTTCGTCCACCCGGCACCCGCGGCCGTGCACGGCCGGCGGCCACGGCCGGCGGCCACGGCCGCACGAGGGGGAAAGAGGAGAGCCACGATGCGAGTCGGAGCCGTGATGCGCGCGTTCCCGGTGCTGGCGATGGCGGCCATGTCCCTGAGCGCGCAACCGAAGACCGGGGGCTACGTGCCGCCGCGCGGGACGTGGGACACGCGGGCGCCCTCGGCGATGGGGATGGATGCGGCCTGGCTCGACAGCGCGCGCGCGTTCCACATGCGGGCCGAGGCGAAGGCGCCGCGGGACCTCGAGCAGGCGCACTACCAGACGTTCGGGCGCGAGCCGTTCGGCGAGGCGGTGGGGCCGTTCGCGACGCGCGGCGATCCGGCCGGGCTCGTCGTCAAGGGCGGCTACGTGGTGGCCCGGTGGGGCGACCCGGCGCGCGTGGATCAGACGTTCAGCGTGACGAAATCGTTCGTCTCGACCGTCGTGGGGCTCGCGCTGGATCGCGGCCTGATCCGGAGCGTGCACGATACGGTGTCGCACGCGGTGGGCCCCGTGTACGCGCTGCGGTTCGGGCCGCGCGGCGATCGCGCGGACGGGCTCGCCTCGCGCGGCGAATGGATCGAGCCCTTCGGCTCGCCCCACAACCGGCGGCTCACGTGGGACCACCTCCTGCGCCAGACGAGCGACTGGGAAGGGACCCTGTGGGGGAAGCCCGAGTGGGCCGACCGCCCCACGGGCGAGCCGGCCACGTGGCGCACGCGGCCGCGCGCGGAGCCCGGGACCGCCTACGAGTACAACGACGTGCGCGTCAACGCGCTCGCCCTGGCGGCGACCAGCGTGTGGCGCCGCCCGCTGCCGCAGGTGCTCCGCGAATACGTCATGGATCCCATCGGCGCGTCGCCCACGTGGCGCTGGCTCGGCTACGACACCAGCTGGATCGTCCTCGACGGCACCGCAGTGCAGAGCGTCGCCGGCGGCGGCCACTGGGGCGGCGGAATGTTCATCAGCGCGTGGGACATGGCGCGCTTCGGGCTGCTCACGCTGCGCCGCGGGACGTGGGGTACGCAGCGGGTGCTGAGCGATGCGTGGGTCGGCTACGCCACCACGCCGACCCCCGTGCAGCGCAACTACGGCGTGATGAACTGGTTCCTCAACGTGGACGGCACGCAGATTCCCTCGGCGCCGCGGCAGGCGATCGTGCACCTGGGCAACGGGACGAACCTGATCTACGTGGATCCGGTGAACGATCTCGTGGTGGTGGCGCGGTGGATCGAGAGCCGGGAGGTGGACCCGTTCATCGCGCGCGTGCTCCGGGCCGTGGCGGCACCGGGGAAGTGACGTCGGGCCCGCAGCCGCCCGGCGGCCGTCCCCGAACCGGCGCTGCGGGCGTGGCGCCGCTGCTGGAGGCGGCGGTGGACGGCGACGCCGCTGCACGGGCGGCGGTGCGCGCCGGCGCGGGGCGGCTCGAGCTCTGCGGCGACCTGTCGCTCGGCGGCGTCACCCCGACGGACGCCCTGCTGGACGGCGCCGGCGACCGCTGGGGCGTCCCGGTGGCGGTGATGATCCGCCCGCGAGGGGGAGACTTCACCTACGACGCCGCCGAGCGCGCCCGGATGGCCCGCGACGCCCGGCGCGCCGCGGCGCAGGGGGCGTCGGCGCTCGTGCTCGGCGGGCTCACCTCGGCGGGGGACCTCGATCCCGCCGTCTTCGGTGCCGTGGCCGAGGCGGCTCCCGGGGTGCCCCTCGTCTGCCATCGCGCGTTCGATCGCGCGCGCGACCTGCCCCGGGCCCTCGACGCCCTCGCGGACCTCGGCGTGGACCGGGTGCTGACGAGCGGCGGAGCCCCGACGGCGTGGGCCGGGCGCGAGGTGCTGCGCGCGCTGGTGCGCCGCGGCGGGGACCGCGTCACGGTGCTCGCAGGGGGGACGGTGCGGGCCGACCACGCCGCCGCGCTGGTGGCCCACACCGGCGTCCGCGAGCTGCACGCCGACGGCCGTGACGCGACCGTGCTCGCCGCCCTCGCCGCGGTGCGATATTCCCCGGCGTGACTCTCGTCTCGCTATCCGACGTGGGCGTTGACTTCGGCGCCACGACCCTGCTCTCCGGCGTCACGGTGACCATCGGCGCGGGCCAGCGCTGGGGGATCGTGGGGCGCAACGGAGCGGGGAAGTCCACGCTGCTCAAGGTCATCACCGGGGCGCTCGCCCCGACGCGCGGGAGCGTCGCGCGACAGCCGAACCTGCGCATCGCGCTGCTCGACCAGCACCGTGACTTCGGCGCGGCCGCCACGGTGTGGGACGCCGCCGCGGTGGGTTGGGGCGAGGTCGTCGCGCTCGAGGCCTCGCTCGCCGAGCAGGCGACGCGCCTCGGCGAGCTCGGCGAGCGTGTCACCGAGGCCGACCTCGACCGCTACGGCCGGGACCAGGAGCGGTTCGCGCACCTCGGCGGCTACGACTACCACGCCCGCGTGGACGCGGTGCTGCAGGGGCTGGGGTTCGACCCCGCCGACGCGAGCGCGCGCCCGCTCGCGTCGCTCTCGGGGGGCGAGCGCGGCCGCGTGGGGCTGGCCGCGCAGCTGGCGCAGCCGGCGGATCTCCTGCTGCTCGACGAACCGACGAACCACCTCGACCTCGGCACGATCGCGTGGCTGCAGCGCTACCTCGCCGAGCTCGACGAGACGGTGCTCGTCGTCTCGCACGACCGCGCCTTCCTCGACGACGTCGCCGACCACGTGCTGCACGTCGAGGCGCGGACGGCGGTCGCATACCGCGGCGGCTACTCGAGCTTCGTGACGCAGCGGGCCGAGCGGCGCATGGCGCTCGAGCGGCAGGTCGAGCAGCAGCGGAAGTTCGTCGCGAAGGAAGAGGACTACATCCGCCGCAACCTCGCCGGCCAGAACAGCGCGCAGGCCAAGGGCCGGCGCTCGAAGCTCGCGCGGCTCCCGCGTCTCTCGCCGCCGCCCGGCGAGGCGGGGGCGATGGCCCTGACGCTCGAGATCGCCGACCGCGGCGGCGACCAGGTGCTGGTCACCGACCGGCTCACCGTCGGGGTGGACGGGCGGACGCTCGTGCGCGAGGCGACTCTCGTCGCGCGCCGCGGCGACGTGATCGCCCTCGTCGGCGACAACGGCGCGGGGAAGAGCACCCTCATCGCGACGCTGCTCGGCGAGCGCTCTCCGGAGGCGGGGGAGGCGCGGGTCGGCGGCTCGATCACGGCCGCGTGGTACCGGCAGGACCTCGCGGACCTGCCGCTCGACCGGTCCATCTACGACTGCATCCAGGACGAGCGGCCGCTCTGGGCGCGGGGCAACATCCAGGGGCACCTCGGCTGCTTCGGCTTCAGCGGCGACGAGGTCTTCCGCTCGACCAGCACGCTCTCGGGCGGCGAGCGCTCGCGGCTCGCGCTCGCGCTGATGGTCCTGCGGAAGGCGAACTTCCTGGTGCTCGACGAGCCGACGAACCACCTCGACGTCGAGAGCATCGAGGCGCTCGAGGACGCGATCGAGGCGTACGACGGGACGGTGCTCGTCGTGAGCCACGACCGCGCGTTCCTGCGCGAGCTGGCCACGCGTGTGTGGGCCTTCGACGGCACCCGGCTCGAGGACTTCCCCGGGCCGTTCGCCGAGTGGGAGCAGGTCGCCGCGCGACGGCAGGCCGAGCGCGACGGGGCCGCGGCGCAGGCGGCGAAGGCCGCGCGCGAGAAGGACCAGCGCGCCCAGGCCGCGCGCCAGGCCGCGCGCCAGGCCGAGCGGCGGGGGACCGGCGCCGCGTCCGCCGAGGAGCGCCGGCAGCGCCAGCGCACCGTCGAGGCGGCCGAGCGCTCCGTGCACGAGCGCGAGGCGCAGGTGGCCGAGCTCGAGGCGGCGTTGGGGGAGGCACAGCTGGTCACGGGAGCGGAGGCGGGCCGGCGACGCAAGGCGCTGGAGCACGAACTCGCCGCCGCCCGGCGCGCCCTCGACGGGGCGCTGCAGGCGTGGACCGACGCCGTCGAGGCCGTCGAGGCCGCGTCGTGAGCGCCACGACTCCCGCGGCCGGGGCCAAGGACACGGGGCTCTACGTCATCGCCGCCTTCAAGCTGACGGGCGTGCTGCTGCTCTCGACGGTCGGGCTGGGGGCGATGCACCTCGTTGACGCCGACGCGGTCGCCACCGTGTCGGGGTGGATCGACGCCGTCGGCGCGGACGTGAAGGGCGACGTCATGCGTGAGGTGCTCGCCAAGGTCGCCGGCATCCCCAGGCAGCGGTTCGAGGAGGTGGGCTTCGGCGCCTTCGCCTACGCGGCCATTCTCCTCGTGCAGGGGGTCGGGCTGCTGCGCCAGCAGCGCTGGGCCGAATGGCTCACGGTGGTCGTCACGTCGTCGTTCGTGCCGCTCGAGTGCTGGGAGCTGGCCAAGGGGCTCACGCTGCCGAAGGTCGCCCTGCTGGCGGTGAACCTCACGATCGTCTGGTACCTGGCGCGCCATCTGCGGGCCCGGCAGGCCGCCCGCTGACCGTCGGGGCGGGCCCCGGATGGACAGTGGGCTCTTCCGCGCGCAGGTTGGGAGATGCGCTGTTCCGCCTGTGCCGCGTCCCGCGCCCGTGGCCTGTACCTCGGCCTCGCCGTTGCCCTCACGACGACGGTCGTCGTGCCGTTCGCCTGGGGCCGCTTCGCCGGCGGGTCGCCCGCGGCCCCCGCGTGGTGGCACACCCTCGGGGCGCTGGGACCGACCCTCGCGGCGTGGTACGTCGCGCGGCGCGAGGACGGAGCCGAGGGGGTGCAGGACTGGCGCGAGCGCGTGCTCGACTGGCACGTCGGCGTGGGCTGGTGGCTGGCCGCGCTCGCGATGCCGCTGGGCGCGCTCGCGCTGGCCGTCGCGATCGTACGCGGCTGGACGGGCGACGCCTCGGCGGCGTGGCAGGGCGCGGCGCTCGCCGAACGGTTGGCGTCGCCCCGGTGGATCACCGACACATTGGTCCTCGGGGCCCTCGCCTCCGGGGTGTTCCAGGAGCCGGGCTGGCGCGGCTGGTTGTATCCGCACCTGCGCATGACGCACGGGCCGCTGGCGGCGACGCTGCTCCTGTGGCCGATGTGGGCGGTGTGGCACGCGCCGTTCCTGCTGTACCGGATGCCGTTGACCCCGGGAGCGCTCGCGGGCGTCGCCTTCGGCCTGCTGTGCGGGGCGATCGTCCTCTCGTGGCTGGTCGAGGAGACGGGGAGTGCCGCTCCCGGGATGCTCTTCCATGCGTCGAGCAACGTGGCCGTTCTGGTCGCCGGGGTGGCGGCCCCGTCGTCGCTCGTGGCGCTGCCGCTGCTGCTCGCGGTCGTGGCGGCGGGGATCGTCGTGCGGTGGTGGCTCGTGCCGCGCCGCGCGGCGGTGGACTTCGCCGACCGGGCGCGCGCCTTCGCCGGCCACCCGACGGCCGTGCTGCGCTGACGGCCGCGCGGCGTCGCTACGCCCCGTCGAGCGCCGCCTCGATGCGCCGGACGACCGTCTTCACGACCTCGACCCGCGCCCACCGCTTGTCCTCGGCGGCGACGAGGGTCCACGGGGCGACGCGCGTGCTCGTACGCTCGACCATGTCGCAGACCGCCTGCTCGTACTGCGGCCATTTCCGGCGGTTGCGCCAGTCCTCGGCGGTGATCTTGTACTGCTTGTAGTCGGTCCGCGCGCGTTCGCGGAAGCGGCGCAACTGCTCGGCGCGCGAGATGTGCAGCCACAGCTTCACGACGACGGTGCCGTGGCGCACGAGCGCGTCCTCGAAGTCGTTGATCTCGCCGTAGGCACGTTCCCAGTGCTCGGGGTCGGCGAAGCCCTCGACGCGCTCGACGAGCACCCGCCCGTACCACGAGCGGTCGAAGATCGTGACGGTGCCGTGGGGCGGCAGGTGCCGCCAGAAGCGCCAGAGGTAGGGCCGCGCGCGTTCCTCGTCCGACGGGGCGGCGACAGGGACGATCTTCACCCAGCGCATGTCCGTCGCGGCGGTGACGCGCCGGATGGCGCCGCCCTTGCCGGCGGCGTCCACTCCCTCGAAGACGAGCACGGCGGCGCGCGTGCGGAACGCGCGATCGCGGAGCAGCGTCCCGAGCCGCGCCTGCCAGCGCTCGAGCGCCGCCTCGTATCGCCCGTCGGGCAGCGCCGACGACAGGTCGAGCGCGCTCAGCACGGTGCGCCGGTCAACGTCCGGTGCTCCGACGGGGAGACGACGACGCGCCGGACGCCCGGATGCCGGCTCGCGGCCGGTGCGGGCCTCGAGCGCCTCGAGCAGCGACCGGCCGACGGCGAGGTCGCGATAGCGGGCGTCGGTGCCCTCGATGATGATCCAGGGCGCATGGCCGCGTGAGGTGCGCCGGAGTGCGCGTTCGGAGGTCGCGACGAACGCGTCGTAGGAGGCGAGCCGGTCCCGGTCCTGCCGCGTGACGCGCCACCGCGTCCGCGGGTCGCGCGCGAGCGCCTCGAGCCGCGCCTTCTGCGCCGCCTTCGAGAGGTGCAGCCAGTACTTGAGCACCAGCACACCCTCGTCGGCGAGCATGCGCTCGAACCGCAGGATGTCGTCGAGCCGGCCGTCGAGCGCGGCCCGCGCGCGCTTGCGGCGCGGGCCCTCGACCGCCTCGACGATCGGGTCGGTGTACCACGAGCCGAAGAAGACCCCGATGCGTCCCTTCGGCGGCAGCACGCGCCAGAAGCGCCACATGGGCGGCCGCTGCCGCTCCTCGTCGGTCGGCGGGCGGAACCCGTTGGTCTCGATGTGCCGCGGGTCCATCCACGCATTGAGCCGCGCGACCGTCTCGCTCTTGCCGGCTCCCTCGACCCCACCGACGACGAGGACCACGCTCGTGCGCGCCTCCTCGCGCAACCGCTGCTGCGCGGCGAGCAGCGCCAGGCGAAGGGGCGCCGCCTCGCGGTCGAACGTGCGCTTGTCGACGCGGTGGCCGAGCTCGGCTTCCTGGAACACGGGCGCCTCGCGGAGCAGGGGCAGGGCCGCGCCTGCGGCCCTGGCCCCCGAACCTACGGCTTCTTCGGCGCCGGCGTCGAGGGGGCGGCTGCGCGTGCCGAGTCCGCCGGTGCCGCCGGTGCCGCCGGTGCCGCCGGTGCCGCCGGTGCCGCCGGGACCGCCGGTGCGGGACCGACGGGTTCGTCCGGCTCGTCCATCACGACGGGCCACTTCGACCCGTCCTTGAGGACCAGCGACCCACCCATGATGAGGCGGCGACTCGTGGAGGCCGTGTCCAGCTCGAGCGTGAGCTGGCCGTCGCCGGCGGATCCCGAGAGGTCGAAGACGACGACGCCGGGGCGGCCGACCTTGGCGATGGCCTCGGCATTCAGCCGCAGCGTGCGGATCGTCCCGATCTTGTCCTGCACGACGGCGATGGCCTGGATGTTCTCCTGCATGCCGCCAGAGAACTTGCGCCAGGCGAACCAGCCGCCAGCGATGACGACGACGAACAGGACCGCGAGGGCCCCGAGGATCCACTTCCACACACCGCTGCCCGACGACTGCTGGTCCGTCATGGGGTCGCTCCTGACCGATGAAGGTGAGATGGACCCTGAAGGCTAACGGGCCGCGATCCGCCGGCAACCGGCCGGCCTGCTCAGCCCCCGCGGATGGCCCGTTCGACGTGCATCCGCAGGATCTGCAGGAAGTCCTGCGCGTTGGTCACCACGCCGAAGGCCTGGTGGGTCCCGCGGTCCTTGAGCTTGCTGACGAGGAACTCCGAGGCGTCCACGCAGATCGTGGGGAGGGGCCGCAGCGTGCCCTCGGCGTCCTCGGTGAAGGCCGGCAGCATGTTGCCGACGGCGATCGAGTGCAGCGCGGTGGCGATCATCACCGCCATCGTCGCCTTCGTGCACTGCGCGCGCATCGCGTCCTGCGCGGCGATCGCGTCGGTGGTCACGTCGGGCAGCGGACCGTCGTCGCGGATGGACCCCGCGAGCACGAAGGGCACCCCCTCGACCACCAGCGCGTGCATGATGCCGCCGCCGATCAGACCGGCCTGCACGGCGGCGGCGATGGAGCCGTGCGCGCGCACCCGGTTGATCGCGCGCACGTGCTTGGCGTGGCCACCGCTCGTCGCGGCACCGGTGTCGGTCATGCCGAGCGTGGTGCCGTAGATCGCGGCCTCGATGTCGTGCACCGCGACCGCGTTGCCGGCGAGCAGCGCGCCGACGAAGCCGTTGCGGATGAACCACACGAGGTTGTCGCGGGCCCGGCTGTGCACCACCGCGGGCCCCGCGACCCACACCACGTGTCCGCCGCGCCGCCGCTCGGCGACGAGCACGCGGGCGAGTTGCTCGTAGTCGATGGGCTTCTCGCGGCTGACCTGCGAGCTCATGAAGTGGAAGTCGTCGGCGGCGGCCCCCGGCACCCGGAAACCGTCGGCGTGCACGAGCACGCCGGCGGAGCCGTCCTCGGCGTGGCCCGTGCACACCAGGTCGCCGCGCCGGACGCGGCGTCCCTCGCGGACGAGGAGCGCCTCGCCGTCGCGGACGATGACGCCGTCCATGCGCGGCTCGCGCGGCCGTTCCCATCGCCCGCCGCCGAGGTGCACGTACGTCGGCAGGTTGCTGGTGGCGAAGAAGTCGTCCGGCAGGACGCCGTCGGCCGGCGCGGGGACGAACGTCGCCGCCGGGGCGCCGGCGAGGCGGCCGAAGTCGGGGGGCGTGTACGGCGTGTCGTTCACAGGATGCGCTGGCCGAAGGCGGAGAGGATCAGGCCGACCGCGAGCTCGGCGGTGCGGTTGCGGTGGTCGAGTACCGGGTTGACCTCGACGCAGTCGAGGCCGAGGACGCGGCCGGTGTCGGCGAGCATCTCCATCGCGAGGTGCGCCTCGCGGTACGTCGCGCCGCCGGGCACGGGCGTGCCCACCCCGGGGGCGTCGGCGGGATCGAGCCAATCGAGGTCGCAGGAGACCCACGTGCCGGCGGTGCCGCGCGTGGTGATGGCGATCGCCTCCTCCATGACCGCCTTGACGCCGCGCTCGTCGATCTCGCGCATCGTGAAGACGCGCACCCCCCAGTCGCGCAGGTGGTCGCGCTCGGGGGCGTCGAGGTCGCGGACGCCCACGAGGGCGACGTGCGCGGGCGACAGCGACGCCCCGGGGCCGGCCACGTGGGCGAGCGCACGGTCGCCGTGACCCAGCAGGTGCGCGACCGGCATGCCGTGCACGTTCCCGCTCCGCGACGAGGCGGGGGTGTTCGCGTCGCCATGGGCGTCGAGCCACAGGAGGCCGATCGCCTGCTGCCGCGCCCGGTAGGCGGCGGCGGCGCCCGCCACCGAGCCGGCGGCGATGGCGTGGTCGCCCCCGAGCACGAGGGGGCGCGCCCCGGCCTCGACGGCCGCGCGGGTGCGGGACGCGATGTCGCGGCAGACGTCGGTGATCGCGCCGAGGTAGCGCGCGCCCCGCTGGGCACCCCGCTCGGCGTCCTCGCGGAAGGGCACCGGCACGTTGCCGACGTCCTCGACCGTGTGGCCGAGGGCGGCCAGGCGTTCGCGGAGGTCGGCGTAGCGGACGGCGAAGGGGCCCATGTCAACGCCTCGGCGGGAGGTGCCGAGGTCCATGGGAGCCCCGATGATGCGGATGGTGGCGTTCGAGTCGGCGGGCATACGTGGGCGCATGCAAGCGGGCCGCCCGGCGCGAGGGAAGGGTGCCGCATGGCCATGCGGGGCCCGAGCGGTTTATGCGGGGCGCGGCGCATGAACATTGACCCGAACGGACGCCGAAGAACGGCTCGAGCTGTCGCAGGTTGTGACGCGCAGCGGTGATTCATCGTCACGTGGTGAGCAGTCGCCTTGATTTCCCCTCGCCGTGCTGCGCGCGATCGGATATCATTGGCGATCCTGTCGCGCCAGCTTCCGTGAGGCGTCGGCAGGCCCATCCCACCCGTGCCGGTGACCGCGACGCGTCGCCGGACAGGACTCGTCTGCGCACATGGCCACCAATCAGTTCCTGCTCTTCCCGAGCCTTGTCGAGAGCCACGCCGGCGAACTCCGCCAGGTGGCGCCGAACCTCCTCAACGGGATGAAGATCCTGCACGAGGGCCAGGCCTACCTTGTCGGGCAGCTCGCCGTCGTCGAGGGGCAGTCGGCCCAGAAGGCGGTCAACGAGTCGCCCGCCGACGCCGGCTATCAGGTCCTCGCGAAGGCGGGCGTCCTCGTCGGGGCGCAGCAGACGGACGAGCCGATCTCGCTCGTCACCGGGTTCCCGTGGGGCACCTTCCTGCAGAACCGCGAGGCGGCAACGCAGTTCTACACCCGCCTCGTGGACATCGAGTACGACGCGCGCCCGCACGGGGGCGGGGCGGCGGCCCGCAAGCAGGTGGACATTGCGCGGGTCGAGATCCTTCCCGAGATCGTCGGGTGCGCCGTGGCGCTCCGGTACGGGCCGCTGAACGTCAACAGCGACGCCTTCGTGGTGTCGCTCGGCTACGGCACGACCGAGGCCTGCCGCATGACGCGCAGCGGCGTGGTGCAGCGCACCATGGTGTCGGCGCCGGGCATCCGCGTGGCCGTCGAGATCATGGGGCGCGACCTCTCCCGCCGGTACCCGACGGGGCTGCGCCGGTCGCACCAGCTCGACACCGGCTTCCGCAACGGCGAGATGACCATTTCGCGCCAGAAGGTGAGCACCGCCGACCTGCGCAAGACCGCGCTCGAGCGCTGGTTCACCGACGCGCTGCGACCCGTCTTCCGCAACGTCTGGACGGACGACGACTTCGCCCGGACGAACAAGCTGTACCTCGTCGGCGGCGGCGCGCACTACGCCGACCTGGTCGAGCAGTTCAAGCGGGAGTTCGAGGGCATCCTCGACATCGTCGTCGTGCCCGACCCGGAACTGCAGGCGGCGGCGGGGTACCTGCACGCCGCGCAGGCGCTCGCGCGCAAGGCGGGCGGGGCGGTGATCGGCCTCGATATCGGCAACGCGCAGACGATCGTCGCCACTCGCAAGGAAGGGGACGCAGCGGTCGCGGACGACCAGCTCGAGTGGGCGCGCTCGAGTGCCGCGGCGCTCGCGAGCTAGCGGATGTTCCGTCGGCGCGAGCCCGCGCCCCCGCGCGACGGGCTCGTCGTCGGGCCTGCCGATCGCGTGCAGGGGACGGTGACGGCCGAGGCCGTCACCGTCGAGGGGGAATTCGACGGCACCCTCACGGTGCGCGATCGGCTGGTCGTCGGGGCCGGCGGCACCGTGACCGGGTCGATCGACGGGAGCCGCCTGCGCGTCGAGGCGGGTGCCACCGTGCGCGCGACCTGCCGCATCGGGGTGGATGCACGGGAGTTTCTGGTGTTGCCGGTGGCGACCCCCGAACCCGTCGTTGATGAGACGCGGCCGGTGCCGCGTCGCGAGTCACGTCGGCTGCGCGAGGACGAATCGAGCAGCCCCGGCACGGGACTGGGCTGGTGAGCGTCCCCCCGACCCGCCCCACGTCATGGCTCGCGAGGCGCATCGGTGGCCCGGTGCGCCTGCTCATCGTCCGCGACGCCCATCCGGTGCGCGAGGTGCGGTTCGATCCGCGCACGGCCCTGCGTGTCGGGTCATGGGTCTTCGTGGCGGTCTGGTTGCTGCCGATCGCCGCGCTCGGGGTAGTCGTGCTGCACGCGCGCCTCGAGCGCGACACGCTGGCCACGCAGGTCGCGGCGCTGACGGTGGAAGCCAAGCGCCTGAGCACCAACATCGCCGAGCTCGAGCGCTACGCCGGGCTCCCCGGACGGGGCGAGGGGGAGGGCGGGCCGGCGGCAACACCACCTGACGCCGCGAGCGCCGCAGGGGACGCCGTGGACGGCACCGGCACCTTTCTGGGGACGCTGCGGCGCCGGTTCGGCGCGGTCGCGGGGGCCGTGACGGATCGCGTGTCGCTGATGCGCGGCACGCCGTCCGGTGTCCCGGTGGCCGATGCCCGGACGAGCTCGACCTTCGGCTGGCGGGTGAATCCCTTCAGCGGCGAAGGGGCCGAATGGCACGCGGGCCTGGACTTCCCGGCCCCCGCAGGGACGCCGGTGCGCGCGACGGCGGACGGCATCGTGGAGACCGTCGCGACCGTGGGCGGCTACGGCCTCGCCGTCACCGTGCGCAATCGCGGCGATTACACCACCATCTACGGGCACCTGCAGCGCGCGACGGTCGTCGCCGGCGCGCGGGTGGCGCGCGGCGACGTCGTGGGGCACGTCGGCTCGAGCGGCCGGTCCACCGGACCGCACGTCCACTACGAGGTGCGCCGCCATGGCCAACCGGTGAATCCGCGGCGGATCCCGTCGCCCGAGCCGGCCTTCCGAACGCCGGCGCCCGCTGGCGCGGTCAAGGCCGGCGGCGCGCCCGGCGTCCCGCCGGCTCGCTGATCACATGGCGGCGACCAACGGGCGTGATCCCCGCACGCTTCCCATCACCGTGATCGCGGACGGCACGCGGGTGAGCGGTTCGGTCAGCGTCGGCGGCGACCTGCGGGTGGACGGCGCGATCGAGGGTCCCCTGATGGCGGCCGCTGGCTGCGAGGTCGCGCCGCACGGGGTCGTGTCGGTCGAGACGGCGCGCGCCGAGGCGCTCGTCGTGCACGGCCGCCTCCATGCGTCCCAGGTGCACGCGACGCGGGTGGCGGTCATGGCGGCCGGCCAGCTCATCGCGCAGGTCGTGGTCGCGGAGTCGGTCGAGGTGGAGGCCGGGGGCAAGTTCGCGGCGCAGCTCGAGATCACGCGGCGCGGCGCTGCCGCCTGATCCGCGACTTGACGCCGGGCCCTCACGCCGGCCAACGTCCGCACGCAGCGTCCCTCCGCCATCCCGACGATCGCATGTCACCAGCCAAGCGCACCTGGGCCGCTGTGCCGGCCGCCAACGCCGCGATGCCGCCGGCCGGCCACTACTCGTCCGCCGTTCGCGCCGGACAGCACCTCTACGTCGCGGGGATGACCCCACGCGACCCGGCGACCGGCGACTTCGGTCCTGCCGACGTTCGCGTGCAGGCCCGGCGATGCCTCGGGAACCTGCGCATCGTCCTCGAGGCGTCGGGGGCGTCGCTCGGGGACGTCGTGCAGGTGCTCGTGCACCTGCGGCACGTCGGCGACCGCGACGCGTTCGAGGCGGTGTGGAGCGAGTTCTTCGAGGCGCCGTATCCTGCCCGCACGATCGTCGGGGCGGAGCTGCGCGGGACGATGCTGGTCGAGGTGTCGGCGACGGCCTATCTCGGCGACGGGCGGTCGTTCGACCCGAGGATGACGCTGGTCTAGGCGGGGGGAGTCGTGCTCGACACCGTCGCCGCCACCGGTCGTGCGACCCGCGTGCTTGGCGGGCAGGCGCTCGACCTGACGCGCTTCGCGGGGGCGGTGCTGCGCGCCGCCACGCACCTGCCGGCAACGGCCGCCGGTCCGGTGATGCGGGCCGTCGTGTCGCAGGTGCGCTTCACCGCGGTCCAGGCGCTGCCGCTCACGGTCGTCATCGCCGCTGCGATCGGCGTCGTCGTGATCGTCGAGGCCAACGCCGCGGCGGTCGCGCTCGGGGTGGCCGACACGCTGGCGCGCCTCCTCGCGACGGTGGTCGTGCGCGAGGCCGGTCCGCTGCTCGCGGCCATCCTCGTCCTCGCGCGCTCGGGGACGGCGATCGCGTCCGAGGTCGCCACCGCGCGGGTCCTCGGCGAAACGGACGCGCTCGAGGCGCTCGGGGTGAACCCGCTGCACTTCGTCGTGATGCCCCGCCTGCTCGGGGTGGGGCTGTCGGTGGCGTGCCTGACGCTGTTCTTCAACCTGATCGTGCTCGGCAGCGCCGGCGTGACGGCGACGACGGTGCTCCAGCAGGTGTCCCTCGACCGCTACGTGGAGTCGCTCCGGCTGGTGCTGCGGCCGTCGGACGTCTGGGAATCGCTCGCGAAAGGCACGGCCTCGGGGATCATGATCGCCGGGTGCTGCACCTTCGCCGGGCTGCAGGCGCAGAAGAGCCCGAGCGAGATCCCGCGTCGCGTGACGGACGCGATGGTCTTCTCGCTGCTCGGCCTGGTCGTGATCACGGCGACCGCGGCCCTGCTGCGCTACTCGTGACGGCACCGGTCGCGCTGGCGGGGGTGCTGCCTGCCGGTTCCAGCGAATGGACGGCCCCGCTCGACGTCTCGGTCGCGGACGGCGAATGGCTCGTGGTGCGCACGACGCCGGCGCGCTCGTCGCCCCTCCTGCGCATCTGCGTCGGACTGCAGTCGCGCGCGGCGGGCACCGTCTCGGTGCTGGGGGAGGATCCGGGGCAGCTGTCGAATGCTGCGCTCGGGCCGTTCCGGCGACGCCTGGGGACGGCGCTCCAGCCCGACGGCCTGGTGAGCAACATGGGGGTGCGGCGCAACCTCGTCGTGTCGCTGGTGTACGCCGGCGTCTGCGGGGCCGCCGAGGCGGAGGCGCGGGCGCGCGAGGGACTCGAGCAGTTCGGCCTCGCCTCCTGGGCGGAGGCGCGGCCCTCGGACCTGCCCGAGGACGTCCGGGCCATCGTGGCGGTGGTCCGGGCCGTCGCGCGGCGGCCGGCCGTGCTGGTGCTCGAGGATCCCTTCGCGGCAGTGAAGTCGGTGCAGGCGGCGGCGATGCTGCGGCGCTGCCGGGCGCTTGCGCCGAGCGCGCTCGTGACGACCTTTCGTCGCAACGAACCGCTGTACGACGCGGCGGACCGGATCGCGTTGTGGGACAGCCGGGGTTTCACCCCCGCGGAGGCACCCAGGTGAAGTGGGAACGCGGCGACCTCGCCGTCGGGACGATGGTGCTCGGCTCGGTCGCGATCGCAGTGGGCAGCGCGGTGTGGTTCGCCCCCGCGGTGACCGACACCTCGGTGCGGTACCAGACCGAGTTCGACCGGATCGAGGGCGTGGCGGTGCAGTCGGAGGTCAAGCTGCGCGGGTTCACCGTGGGCCGCGTCGCCGAGATCGAGCCGGTCCGGGATGCGGCCCGCGGCTACTTCTTCCGGGTCACGATGCGGCTCGACGCCCAGTTGTCCGACGGGCGGCCGTTCCAGATCCCCCGGGGGACCACGGCGCAGCTGGTGCCACCGGCCGTGATCGGCGCAGCGAGCATCGCGCTCGAGACCCCGGACTCCGTGAGCGGCTTCCTGCCGCCCGGCAGCATGATCCCCGGCACGCGGGCGACGGCGGTCGTCGACCAGCTCAACCGCCTCGCGGGCGACCTCAACCGCGACGTCCGGCGCGTGATCGCGAGCACGCTCGCGCTGCTCGACTCGCTCAAGCGCACGGCCGTCACCGCGAACGCCGCGCTCGGGGCGGCCGAGGGGGCGGTGCGCACGACGCAGGAGGCGCTGCCGGGCCTGTTCTCGGCGGTGCAACGCGACCTCGCGACCGCCGACACGCTGCTGCGCGGGCTGCAGCAGGTGACGCCGGCGGCGTTGCGGGTGACCGACTCGGTGGCAACGCTGCTCTCGGATTCCCGGCGGTCGCTCGCCGACCTCACGCGGCTCGCGACCGCGCGCGAGCCGGAGATCGTGCGCATCATGGCGAACCTCGACACCTCCGCGGTGCTGCTGCGCCACTTCACCGGTGAGGTGTCGCGCAGCCCCATGCGCGCGTTCACGGGCGTGCTGCCGCCGACGCCGCGGGATGCCCCGCCGCGCGAGCCGGTGGGCCGGGTGCCCCCGCCCGCCGCCGCCCCCCGCCCGGCGTCCGCCGATACGGCCCGCCACGCCCCCCGCGATTCCGCGCGGCCGTGAGTCCGCTGGCGACGGGCCTGGCGTGGACGCTTGGCACGATCGCCGCGCTGGTCCTCTTTGCGGCGATGCTGCGCCGCCGGCTGCAGCGGCTCGCGGTGCGGGTGATCCGCCGCTCGGGGGCGCGGCTCGACCGCTACAAGCTGCAGGCGAAGCCGTTCGTGGCCGCCGAGCTCCTGACCGACCCGCGCATCGCGCTGGCCGTGGCGGAGCATGCGCGCGCGAACGGCACGACGGCCAAGGCGGGCTGGGAGCGCGTCGAGCGCTACATCGACGAGATGGTGCCGAGCTTCAACCTGCTCGCGTACTACCGGCTGGGGCACCCGGTTGCCGAGCGGGTGCTGGGGCTCTTCTACAAGGTGGTGGTGACGCAGGAGGCGCCGAGGGCGCTGGCGGCGCTGCCGAAGGACGCGGTGGTGATCTACCTGCTCAACCACCGCAGCAATGCGGACTACGTGCTGGCAGGATACGCGCTGGCCGGCGAGGTGAGCATCTCCTGGGCGGTCGGGGAGTGGGCGCGCGCATGGCCCCTCGAGCCGCTCTTCAAGGCCTTCGGCTCGTATTTCATCCGCCGCCGCTATCGCGAGCCGCTCTACCACGCGGTGCTCGAGGCGTACGTGCAGCTCATCACGCGCAACGGCGTGACGCAGGGGATCTTCCCCGAGGGCGGGCTGACGCGCGACGGACGGCTGCTGCCGGGCAAGATCGGGCTCTTCGACTACCTGCTGGGGATCGCGCGCGACCCGGCCTACCGCGGCCGGTTGTACGTGGTGCCGGTCGGGATCAACTACGACCGGGTGCTGGAGGACCGCTCGCTCCTGCACGAGCACGCGCGCCGCGAGGCGGCCGAGCGCGGCGACGCGCCGCCCCGCGGCGGGCGGTGGCGGCAACTGGCGGGCGTGGGTCGGTACCTGGGCTGGAACCTCACGCGGCTCGCGTTCGGGCGCTTCCGCCGGTACGGGCTCGCGGCGGTGACGCTCGGGCAGCCGGTGCCGCTGGCCCCGTGGTTCGATGAGGTGGGGGCGGAGCGGATCTTCGGACTCGAGCGGCACGAGCGGCTGGCGGTGGTCCAGGCGCTCATGAACGAACTGATGGCGCGCATCGGGCAGATCGTCCCCGTGACGCCGGTCCCGCTGGTGTGTGCGGCGCTGCAGACGCTCGGGGGCGACTTCATCTCGGGTTCGGCGCTGCGCGAGCGGGTGGAGGAGTTGCGCGACGTGCTGCGGGAGCTCTCGGCCCGCGGGCTGGAGGGGGAGGGCACGCTGGACGAGTGGCTCGCGCGCGCGGTGGAGATGCTCGAACTGCGGCGGGTGCTGGCCCCGACGGGCGACGGCTACGCGGTGCTGCCGCGGGGGCGGGAACTCATCTCGTACTACGCGAACTCGATCGCGCACCTCGTGGGGCCGTTCGAGGCGGGGGTCCGGGCGCGGGATGCGCTGCTGGCGGACCTGCTGACGACGGGGGAGATGCGCGTGCCGCGGCGTGCCGCGGTCCCTCGCGGATGACGGGAGGAAACGTCAGCGGGGCGCCGCTCCCGCAGCGCCCCGCTTCGACATCGGACGTCCCGCCCGCTTACCAGCGGTAGTGCGCGAAGGCCTTGTTGGCTTCGGCCATGCGGTGCGTGTCTTCCTTCTTCTTCACCGCGTTGCCTTCGCCCTTCGACGCGGCGATGACCTCGGCGGCCAGCCGCTCGGCCATCGACTTCTCGTTGCGGTCGCGCGAGAAGGAGATCAGCCAGCGCATCGCGAGCGCCGTGCGGCGGTCGGGGCGGACCTCGACGGGCACCTGATAGGTGGCGCCGCCGACGCGGCGGCTCTTGACCTCGACGACCGGCTTGAGGTTGTTGAGCGCCTGCTTGAACACGTTGACGCCCGGCTGCTGCGTGCGATTCTCGACGAGGTCCATGGCCGAGTAGAAGATGCCCTCGGCGAGGGAGCGCTTGCCGTCGAACATCATCACGTTGATGAACTTGGCGACGGTCTGGCTGTCGTAGCGCGGATCGGCGAGGATCGGGCGCTTGATGGCCTTCTTGCGGCGGCTCACTTCTTCTTGCCTCCCGCCGCGGCGGCACCCGCCTTCGGCTTCTTGGTTCCGTACTTCGAGCGGCTCTTGTTGCGGCCGTTGACGCCGGCGGCGTCGAGGGTGCCGCGGACGATGTGGTACCGCACGCCCGGCAGGTCCTTCACGCGGCCGCCGCGGACGAGCACGATCGAGTGCTCCTGCAGGTTGTGGCCTTCGCCCGGGATGTAGGCGATGACTTCGATGCCGTTCTGCAGGCGGACCTTCGCGACCTTGCGGAGGGCCGAGTTCGGCTTCTTGGGCGTCGTGGTGTAGACGCGGGTGCAGACGCCGCGCTTGAAGGGATTGGCCTTCAGCGCCGGCGACTTGGACTTCACCACCGCATCGCGGCGGGCGCGCCGAACGAGCTGGTTGATCGTGGGCATTGCGACTGTGCAGCGAGGACGTAAAGGAGTCGGCCGGAACGACCGACGTCCGGCGCACAAGCACCGGGAGCCCTCAATCGTACCCGCTGCCGGGAGCGAAGTCAAGCAACGGGAAGCACTTGCGGCCCCGGGCGGCCCTCGGCCCGGCCACCACGTACCAGCGGCGTCCCACCCTCCGACCGGACACAGCGGCCGGCTGCGAAGGCGCAGCGGGCGATGGCGAAGGGGGGCGGTCACGTGCAGGCGGCGAGGCGGGCGTCGGGGCGCAGCCGGTTCCGCCGGTCATCAACTTGCCCGGGGATCACTTACGGCGAGATCTTGCCGATACTCGACCAGGCTGACCCGCTGGGCGGACCGGAACTTGCGGCCAGCCCGGGTGACCGCGCTTGTCCGGCCATCCCCCGATCCAACGATCGTCCCGACCCCGATGTCGCCTTCCCATCCGCCAATCATTGCTGGTCGATCCCGCCGCTCGCGTCCCGGCGTCGTCGGGGCGCTGCTCCTCGCGGTCGCCGTCGCGAACTGCGGCCTCGACAAGCTGACGGGCGGCGACTCGGCGGCGACGGCGGTGACCTTCGCGGTCAGCGGCGACTCGGTGCTGACGGTCGGGGCCTCGCGTCCGTTCACGGTGATCCCGTCGGCCCCGGTGAACTTCGCGAACGTCGCGCTGGCTTTCGAGGTGTCGGACACGTCGCTGGCGCGCGTGGACTCGGTTCGCGCCCAGACCGCCTGGATCACCGGGCGGCGCAACGGCGCGTTGCGCGTGCGCTTCACGGCGCGGTCGCCCGAGCTGCCGAGCGGCCGGGTGGACTCGGCGCGCGCGCGGGTGCGCTTCGGCGCGATCCGCATCGATCCGATCGACACGATCGCCGGCCTGGGCCCGCTCAACAATGCGAACCAGCGCACCGTGGTCGTCCGCGGCACGCGCGCCGACGGCTCGCCGGCGGCGGGGACGCCGACGGTCACCGCCACGATCACCTCCCGCGACACCCTCCGGCTCCGGCCGCAGGCCCCCGGCAGCGCGACCCTGGTCGCTCGCGACACGGGGCTCGTGTGGGTCGTGGCCGACCTCGACGGTGCGCTCGACTCGGTGCGAGTGCCGATCCGCCGTCGGCTGACGCGAATCGTCGCGGACTCGCTCGCCTTCGGTGCCCTGTTCACCTCGCGCAGCGCCCCGGTGCGGCTGCTCGACGCGGGCGACTCGGCGATCGTCGGGTTGCCCTTCCGGTTCATCGGCCTCGACACCGTCCGGCTGCAGGTGGATTCGACGGGACCGGGCGCGTCGGCGACGGCGCCGCGGCTCCGGGCGCGCGTGCGGGACACGTCGAGCTATCAGGTGCAGACGCTCGTGCTGACCTCCTTGCGGGCCCGGACGCGCGTCCAGCAGGTGCCCGCCGGCATCATCGTGGCGGCGGGGGCGGGCCAGAGCGCACGGTACGGGACGGATCTTCCGGTGGCCCCGCGCATCGTGGTCCGCGACTCCGGCCAGCAGGGGATCGGCGGCCTGACAGTGACCTTCAGCGTGCCGAACGCCGGCAACGGGACGATCACGGGCGGTAGTGCCACGACCAACGCCGCCGGCGAGGCAACCGTCGGCGGATGGCGACTGGGGCCGACGTCGGGGGTGGACACGCTGCTCGTCTCGGTGACGGGGCTCCCGCCGTTCGCGGTCACGGCGACGGCGCTGGCGGGCCCGGCGGTCGGCGTGCGTTTCGTTCGACAGCCGACGGGGGCCACGCGCGCCGCGCGTATCGCGCCCGGACCGCAGGTGGCGGTCGTGGACTCGGCGGGCAACGTGGTGGCCGCGGCGACGGACACGATCACCGTGGCGCGCGTCGGTGCGGCGGGCGGGGCGCTGACAGGGGCGCTCTCGGTGGCCGCGGCCTTCGGCGTGGCGCAATTCGACTCGCTCGTCTTCGCGGACACCGCGACGAGTGCGCGACTCGTGGCCACGCGCGCGGCCGGCGGGAGCGACACCAGCGCGGTGTTCACGATCGGGCTGCCGGCGGCCTCGCTCGTGAGCACGTCGTCGGTGTCGGGCTACCTCGGCGGCACCTTGCTGCCGGCGCTCGAGTTCGAGTTGCTGGACTTCCGCAACTTCCGCGCTCTCGGCGCCTCGGACACGGTGTCGCTCAGCTTGTCCACGACCGCTGCGACCCTGACCGGCACCCTGCGGCGCGCCGCGGTGGGTGGCCGCGTGCGGTTCGACGACCTGCGCCTCGTGGGCGGGGCGAACAACACCGTCGTCATCAGCGCCACCACGGCCGGCGGCTTGTCGGCGACGCTGTCGGTCTTCATCGAGACCGGTCCGCCGGCCCGGCTGGCGTTCCGGGACGCCCCGGTGAGCGTGGCTCCCGGGGTGACGCAGTTCGTGAACGTCATCGCGACCGATTCGGGCGGCAACGCCACGAACGTCAGCGGCATCAACGTCACCCTGCGGTTCGGGGTGAACCCCAGCGGCGCGACGCTGAGCGACACGGCCCGCGCCCTCAGCTTCGGGCTGGTGCAGTTCCAGCCGTCGGTCAGCGCGGCCGGCACGGGCTTCACCATGGTGGCCTCGGCGCCCGGGCTCGGGAACGTGACCTCGGCGCCGTTCAACGTACGCGCCCCCGGTCCCGCCGCGCGCATCCGCTGGCGGACGAAGGCGCCGGCGTCGGGGTTCGCCGGCTTCGGCATCGCCGTGCCGATCGAACTGCTCGACACGGCGGGGGTGCGCTCGACGCTCACGCGGTTCCCGTATGCGGTGAGCATCCTGTCCGGACCAGCGGGTGCCGTCCTGACGGCGCCGGGCGACTCCATCTTCACCGGCGGCGTCGCGAGCGGCGCGGCGGTGCGGGTCCGCACGGCGGGGACCTATCGGTTCGTCGTCTCGGCCGCCGGCCTCGCACCGGACACTTCCGGCCCGTACACCGTCGGCGCCGGCGCCGGCACCCGGCTGCGGGTCCTGTCCCAGCCGACGACCACCGGGGTCGGCTCGCCGATTCCGCCGGTCCAGGTGGCCCTGACCGACTCGCTGGGGAACGTCTCGTTGAACCTCGCCACCGGTGCCTTCGTCGGGAACTCGCTGGCGATCACCGCCTCCGCGACAGCGTCGGGCGGGGCTGCGGCCGCGCTCGGGGGCACGATCAGCGCCATCACGCGGGACGGCATCGCCACCTTCGGCGACCTGTCCATCGCGGCGGCCGGCACCGGCTATCGGCTGCAGTTCGCGTCGGCATCGGTGACCTCGGCGACGTCCGACTCCTTCTCGGTCCGCGTCCCGGGGACCCCGGTGCGCCTGCGGTTCTCGGCGTTGCCGGCCACGATCAACGGCGGGAGTCCGATCAACCCCGCGATCCGCGTCGCGGTGGTGGACTCGGCCGGGACGACGGTCTCCACGCGCACCGACCAGATCACCCTGTCGCTGACGGGGGCCGCGGGCGCCACCCTCGCCGGGACGACGACCGTGACGGCCGCCAACGGGGTCGCGCAGTTCACGGGCGTGACGATCCCGCGCGCCGACACCGGGCTGCGGATCGTGGCGCAGTCGAGCCTGCCGGGGATCGTCGCGGATTCGACCCCCCGGTTCCGGGTGAACGTCGGCCCGGTCTCGCGGCTCCGGTTCCTCGAGGTGCCGGCGACTCTGATCCCGATGGCCCGGATGACGCCGGCGCCGGTCGTCGCAGCCACGGACAGCGGTGGCAACGTGGTGACCACGGCGAGCGACTCGATCGGGCTGACGCCCTTCTCGCCGGGCCCGACCTTCTGGAGCACCTTCGGCCGCACCGGGGTGGCGCTCGTCAACGGCGTGGCGCGCTTCGATTCGCTGCTCGTGTCGGCGTCCCCGGGACAGGAGGTGCGCCTCACGCCGTTCAGTTGGCGGGGCGTCTCCTACGCGCGGCGCGACACGACAGCGGCGGTCACCGCCACCGTCGGCAGCGCGCAGCGGGTGCGCGTCGAGTGGAACGCGGGGAGCCGGATTTCGGCCGGCACGGGCTACCTCCTTTTCGGCAACGTCCTGGATGCCGGCGGCAACCGGGTGACGACAGCCGCCGTTCCGGTGACGCTTGGCATCATCGGTCCGGCGGGCGCGATCGTGGGTGGATCCACCACCACCACGAGCGTCAATGGGGCGTGGCAGCTCTCGCCCGTCGTCCTCACCACCCCGGGCCAGTATCGCTGGGTCATCACCAGCCCCGCGTTGGCCGCGGACACGTCGGCGCCCTTCGTCGTGATGGGACCGGCGATGCGGCCGCGCATCATGCAGGCACCGGCCACAGGGGTGCGGAACGGCGCCATGGGTCCGGTGCGGGTGATCCTGCTCGACGCGCTCGGCCAAGGGGTCCGCATGGCGGGGGCGCGGGTTTCGATCGCGCTGTCCGGCGGAGGGGCGCTCGCGGGCCAGACGACGGCGGTCACGTCCATCGGCACCGGTGACACGGCCAGCACCGTCACCTTCACCAACCTCGTGCCGGACGCCGGCGGGGCCCGGCGCCTCGTGGTGACATTGTCCCCCGGGAGCGGCGTGGCGGCGTCGCCGCAGCCGGATTCGGTGCCACTGGCGATCGCCACCTACGGCCCGGCCGCCGCGCTGCAGTTCACGACCCAGCCCTCGACCGTGCTGGCCGGCGGGACGATGGGCAGCAGCCCCGTCGTCGCGGTGCTCGATTCGGTGGGCAACGTCGTGACCGACAGCGTCGCGCGGTCCATCTCGATCTCGCTGCAGCAGGGCGTGCAGCCCGGATTGAACACACCGACGAACGGATCCCTGTTCGGGACGCTCTCGGCGACCCCCGCGCCCGGCACGGGGACGGCCACCTTCGCGAACCTGTCGGTCAACGCCCCAGGGAGCGGCTACGCGCTGGTGGCGACGGCGAACGGGGTGAACGCCGGGCTCTCGGCGTCCTTCAACGTGGTGCAGGCGAGCGATGCGTTTGCGCTCCGGTTCCTCCCGACGACGGTCCCGACGAGCGCGACGGCCGGCGGCGTACTCAGCGGGTCCGGCGGGACGCTGGCGGTCGAGGTGGTCAACTCGTCGAATGCGCGCGTCACGTCCGGCACCGTGCCGATCACGCTGTCGGTGCAGGGGAGCGCCGCGCCGTTCGCGGGGACGGTGACGGTCGCGGCGGTCAACGGGGTCGCCACGTTCCCGGCCGCCACGATCCAGCGGGCGGGGGGGCCGTACACGTTGGTCGCCACGAGCCCGGGACTCAACGCCGCCACGTCGGCCAACGCCGTGCCGGTGGAACCGGCCGCCGCCGCCGCGCTGCGCGTGCTCGACTCGCTGCCCACGGTGGTGGCCGGCACGACGTGGCCTTCCCTGCGCGTCGCCATCGTGGACGGCTTCCAGAACATCGTCACCTCGGCCACCTCGGCGGTCACTCTCCGGGGTCGGCAGTCGTTCCCGGGTGACTCGTCGTACCTGACGGCGACCACGGAAACGGCGCTGGGCGTGACGGCACCGGTCGTAGTGAACGCCGTCTCGGGCATCGCGACGTTCACGGGGCTCCGGCCGCGCTTCGCGATGCAGCAGAACTTCAACCGATTCTTCTTCGACGCGACGGGCCTGGGGTCGGCGAGCACGCCGCGCTTCGTCGTGCTGGGCGGCGCGCCGGCCGCGGCGCTGATCGGCACGGACTCGTCGTTCAGCGCGCGGTTCGCCAACAACCAGCCCCTCGCCGCCTACCTCTATGTGTTCGATTCGCTTGGCAACTGCGCCTCGTCCGCACCGCCCTCGGTGACGCTCGGCGTGCGGAGGACGAACGGGACGGCCCCGCCGGCCGGGATCGCGCTGTCGGGCTCGTCCACCCAGACCACGACCGGCTGCTTCACGCGGCTCGACGGACGCGCCTTCACCGGCGTGACCGCCGCGGACTCGCTGCAGCTCACCATCACCGCGGCGGGGCTCACCACCCTGTCGGGCAACCGGTCGTTCGCCGTAGTGCCGTTCGGCAACCCGGCGCAATTGAGCCTCCGGCAGGGCCCGTCCAACACGAACCGCGCCACGAACATCACGCCCGCCGTGACGGTCGGGGTGACCGACGCCTTCGGCAACGTGGTGTCGAACCTCACGACCGGGGTGAACGGCCTGACGGGCACGATCACGCTGACGCTGCCGAACGCCACCTCGGTGGGCGGCGCGAGCACCGTGCTGTCGGGGGGCGGTCCGGTGAACCTGGTCAACGGCCTCGCCACCTTCCCGGGGCTGCAGGTCAACAATCCCGGCACCGGCTACCAGCTCCGGGCCGCCGTGACGGCGGGCACCAGCGTGCCCGGGGTCACCGCGGCCATTCTGAGCCTCCTCTTCAACATCCTGTGATGCGCGCGCCGTCGTTCCGGAGGATCGCATGACGACCACCACCCTCGCCTGCCACCGGTGCGGCGCCGCTCACGCGCCCGGCACGCGCTTCTGCTCGAGCTGCGGCACGGACGTCTCGGGGGCGCGGCCCGCCGCCGGCGCCGACGCGGCCACGGCGGTCCTCGAGAAGGACGAGATCCTCCCGATCCTGATGGAGGCGACCCTCGGCGACTACGACATCTACGGCATGCTGGGCAAGGGCGGCATGGCCACGGTGTACCTCGCCCTCGACCTCGCGCTCAACCGCAAGGTCGCGATCAAGGTCATGCACCCGCAGATGCTGATGGGTGACGACGCGATCGCGCGCTTCCGGCGCGAGGCGCAGACCGCCGCGAACCTGCAGCACCCGAACGTGATCCCGATCTACGCCGTCAAGCAGACGCCGAAGATCGTGTTCTTCGTCATGAAGTACATCGAGGGGCGGCCGCTCGACTCCATCATCAAGGACGTCGGACCGCTCCCGGTCGAGATGGCCACCGGCATCCTGTCGCAGGTCTGCAGCGCGCTGCACTACGCGCACAAGCGCGGCATCGTGCACCGCGACATCAAGCCGGCCAACATCATGATCGACGAGGACGGCAACGCGATCGTGACCGACTTCGGCATCGCCAAGGTCTCCGAGGCCAAGGGGCTCACGATGACCGGCGCGACCGTCGGCACGCCGGCGTACATGTCGCCCGAGCAGTACGAAGGGAAGAACATCGCGGGTGGCGCGGACCAGTACTCGCTCGGCGTCGTCGCCTACGAGATGCTGACCGGCCACACGCCGTTCGGCGGCGACTCGATCATGACGATCATGAAGGGGCACCTCATGGAGGCCCCGCCCCCGATCGCCACCGAGCGCGGCGACCTGCCGCCGCAGCTCGCGGCGACCGTCATGCGCATGCTCGAGAAGCGGATCGACGACCGCTTCGCCGACCTCGCGGCGGTGAGCGCGGCGCTGGACGCGAAGGTGCTGCCCGACCACCATCCCGCGCGCACGCAGTTGATCGAGCTCGCGAAGACCGGGGCGATGCTCCGGCCCCGGATGAGCGTGCCCCTCTCGCCGATCCCGCCCGGGAAGCGGCCCGCGTCGTCGGCGCCCACGGTGGAGGCGGCCATCGCCACTGAGCCCGCCGCGAAGCCGGCATCCGCGCCGGCGCCGGCACCCCGGTCGGCACCCCGGTCGGCACTCCGGTCGGCACCCGCGAAGGCGTCGGGCGGCGTCGGGGTGATCGCCGCTGCGGCGCTGGCGCTGGCGGCGGTCGGCGGGGGGGCCTGGTACTTCACGTCCGGGCGCCCCCCCGTCGTCGCGGAGACGGTGCAAGCGCCCGCGGGCGCCCCGGTCGCGCAGGCGCCTCAGGCGCCTCAGGCGCCGGCGGAGTCCGCCGCGGCCCCGGCGCCGCCGGTGGAGGTGCCGGTCGAGACCCCGCCGCCGCCGGCCCCTGCCGCCGGCCCGGTGCCCACCCCGGACAAGGCCACCAGCCGACGGGCCGCCGAGGAGCGGCGAGCGAAGCTGGCGGCCGCCGAGCTCGAGCAGAAGCGCATCGCCGACGAACGTCGCCGCGCCGAGGAGGACGCCGCACGCCTCCGTCAGGCGCAGGCCGAGAAGGATCGGCTCGCGCAGTTCGCGCGGGCGAAGGGGACGCCGAGCGCCGTCGATCGCGTGCGTGCGGCCGCCGGCGCGACCGCGCCGGCCGTCACGCCGAACAACGCCGACCCGGCCCCCGAGCCGAAGGCCGATTCCCCCCGTTCGGACGGCGGGGCGGCCGGCACCATGGGGACGCTCAAGATCGCCAGCTCCGTGGATGACGCCGCGCTCGAGATCGACGGCGTGGGCAAGGGCACCGTCGGCATGGCCCCGCGCAATGTCCCGGTGAAGGCGGGAACGATCAACTGGGTCGTCCGCAAGGCGGGCTGCGTCGCCGCCGAAGGCACCGTGAAGATCGAAGCCGGCCAGACGACGGTCGTCGGTCGCAACAAGGCATCCCCGGTGTGTCCGTGACCCCGATGATCCGAATCCTGTGCACAGTGGGCCTCGCGGCCGGCGCGGCCTTCGCGCCCTCGCCCGCGACGGCCCAGCCCGCCGGTGACCCCGTCGTCCGCCTGTTGCAGTCCGCGCGCACGGCCTTCGACGACCTCGAGTACGGGCGCGCGATCAGCATCTGCCGACTCGCGCTGCAGCAGCCCACGATCACGCGCGCCCAGCGCCTCGACGTGCTGCGGGTCCTCGCGGCCGCGCAGTACCCCAACGATCCCGACGCCGCGCGTCCCGACTCGGCGGCGCGCACGCTGCGCCTGCTCGTCAAGCTCGACCTCGACGCGACGTTCCCGCGCACCCTTGGATGGCGAGGCCTCGACTCGCTGCTCGCGGACGTGCGCACGCGCACGCTCGCGCTCGCGGTCGTACCGGCGAGCGACCAGCAGGTCCGCGGTGGTGACGGCGCGTGGGTCCTGCCGTTCCGCACCACGATGGCCGCGGACGTTGCCCTGACCGCGGAGCGCAACGGCGCCGTCGTGCCGCTCGCCGCCGGCCGGGGGCCGGACGGGGTGCTGCGCGTCCCCGCGTTGCGGGACCGGGTGCCCCTCCTCGCGAACGGGGACTGGACGCTCGTCGTCTCGGCGCGCGTGCCGGCCGACTCGGAGGTCGTGCGGCTGGCAGCGACCTTCGCGAGCGACTCGCTGGTCTTCCTGCCGGTGCCGGCGCTCGACAGTACCGGTTTCAAGCCCGAGCGCGCCAAGCCGATCGGCAGGCGGGCCTTGCTCGCGGGGGTGGTGCTCGGCGGTGCCACGGCGGCCATGGCGTCGGGCCTGCGGGCCGAGGACCCGGTGCGCTCCGCCTACGGCGTGGATGCGCGCGCGTTCGGCGTCGCCGCGGCGCTCGCCGTCGGGGCGGGCATGGCGGTGTTCCTCGACAAGGGGCGGGACCTGCCGGACAATGCGAAGGCCAATGCCGACCGCCGGGCGACGCACGCACGCGAGGCGGCCGAAGTGGTCGCCGAGAACGATCGCCGGCTCGCGGCGGCCGTCACCACGGTGAGGATCACGCGATGATCGCCCGACGTTCCCGCCGGATGCCGTGGCTCCGCCGCGCATCGCTGGCCCTTGCCGCACTCGCCGGTGCCGTGCCCGCGACCGCGGTCGCCCAGGCCGAGTTTCGGGTGACCGCCCTCTCCGCGCCGACCGTCCGGAACGGCGTCGTCGGCACCGCCGCGCAGCAGTTCACCGGGACAGGCGGCACCGTCGAGGTGCTCGCCCGGTTCGCCTTCGGCGGCCTGCACGTGCGCAGCTTCGGGGCGGACCTCGACCGCGGGCTCGGCGTCGCCAACCTCGATGCGCGTGTGGTGCTGGGTCCGCAGTGGCTGTCGGTCGAGGCGGGCCGGACGCAGCGCGCGCTGGTGGGCGAACTCGCGTCGAGCCAGTACACCCTCAACCGCGTGGGCCTGCGCTCGACCTTCCCGCTGGGCGGCAGCGGCCTGCGCGGGATGATCGGGGCGTGGTCCATGCAGGGCGCCACGCTGCCGACGGGGGTCCGCGAGGCGAGCGGCCTCGAGGGCGAGACGGCACTGCTCTACCGGCTGCGCCGCCTGCCGGTGTTCGTGCAGGTCGGCTACCGGGCCGAGTCCTATGCGGTGACGCTCAACGGGAATCGCAGCGCCCCGGAGGAAATGGGGGTGCTGACCCTCGGTGGCGGATTCTCCTTCGGGCCTGCCGCGCGGCGATGACGCCGGCGGTGGGGACACCCGACGACGAGGAGACCGCCAAGGTCGAGCGCCCATCCCTCGTCGTCCATGCGGTGCTGCGGGACGTGAAGCGGGGGGCGGTGTACGAGGCGACGGCGGCGCGAATCCGGATCGGCCGCAGCGCGGAGTGCGAACTGAGCATTCCGGCCGCGCCCGGCGACGGCGTCTCGCGCGTGCACTGCGAGCTCGGCATCGATGCCTTCGGGTCGGTGGTGCTGCTCGACGCCGGGAGCACCAACGGCACGCGCCTCAACGGCCGGCCGCTGACGGGGGCGACGCGCGTGGCCGCGCAGCAGGCCGTGACGCTGGGTGATTCCGGCCCCACGCTGCTGATCGAGCAACTGCGGATCGTCGCGAAGCGCTGACGGCCTCCCGGGCGACCGCGGGACGTCGCGCGAACGCCGATCAGCGGTAGGCGATCCGCAGCGCCTCGTCGAGCGAGGCGGCGCGGCCGCGCCCGAGCCACAGGCCGACCACCCGGCCCTCGACATTCACGAGGGCGGACCCGGGGAGCAGGCGATCGGACGCCCCGCGGACGTCGATCGCCGCTCCGGCACCGGCTGCCGAGGCCTCCGACGCCACGAGGGCGGGGCGGGACGAGTCGCGATCGAACCCGACGAGGACCGTCGGCGTCGCCGTGGCGGCCGGGGTTCCGTGTGCCGCCGCCCCGAGCCACTGCCCCTGCCACTGCTGCAGGGCGATGACGCCGAGCCGGTCGGCCACCCGCTGCGGCACCCCACGGTGCCGACCCCCGTGCGGCCACGACACGACGACCGAATCCGGGGCGGCACCGTCGGGGCCGAGGACGGCGTCGCGGACCGTCACGACCAGCCCGCCCTCGGAGACGACGAGCCCGGTGGCGCGTACGCGACGACCGCCGTACCAGGCGGAGACATCGGCGAGAATGTTGCCGGCGGCGCCGACGGCGGTCCGGACGGCTGCCGCCGGCTGGAGCGCCACGGTGAGCGGCGCTCGGTCGTTCGCCGGTCGCCACGCCACGGCACCGCCGGCTCCCGCGACGGCTCCCGCGACGGCGATCGCGCTGGCGGCGACGCCGGTCCAGACGCCGGTCCAGACGCCGGTCGAGGCGCCGGTCGAGGCGCCGGTCCAGGCGCCGGTCCAGGCGCCGGTCGAGGCGCCGGTCCAGGCGCCGGAGAAGGCGCCGCTGCCCGGTCTCGGTGCCAGGGGCGGTGCTGCGGGGCCTCCGGTCGAAGCGCCGGCGACCCCGACCGTCATGGACGCGACGACGGTACCGGCCGCGGCGGCTGCGGCGAGGTGGGCGTTGCGCGGAGCCCGGGCCGCGGCGGCGGTGGCGGCGGCGGCCCCGCCGACGGCACCGGTGGCGATCTCCATGTCGCCGGTGCCTTGCGGCACCTCGACCCTGCCCGGTGCCTGGGTGCGACGGGGATTGGCGACCGTCTCGATTCGGGCGACCCGATACCGACGGGCTGCGGGCCCGATGCCGAGGCGGATGACGTCACCGGTTCGCAGGATCGCCTGGTCGGACCCGACGAGGCGGACGTGATTGACGAAGGTGCCACCGCGGGATCGCTCGTCGGTGAGGCACCACCCCGTGGGCCTCGGGGCGAGCCGGGCGTGGACGCCGCCGATGTCCGCGGATGCGGGGGCCTCGACGACCATGAGTTCGCACGCCGCCTCCCTGCCGATGCGGACGTCAACGTCCCGGAACTCGTGGACGGTGCCGCGGTCGAGGTCGGTCAGGATGATGCGGCGCACGGGCAGGCGGTCGGGGAAGGGGAGAGGCGGCGGGGGGACCTCTTGAGTGTCGGCTGGCTGCGGGCCGGGCTGCACGGAGGCGGGACCGGTCGGGTCGGCGGGGACGGGTCGGCGGGGACGGGGCGGCGTGCGCAGGGCAAGTGGTTGCGGGGAGTTGACTTCGGGCCGGACGGGGGTAACTTTTCTCGGCTCCCCAGAAACGGCTTCGGCCTTGGCGGGGGCGGGTTCACGGGACACCCGCAGGTTGCAGCCATCGCCCAACGCCTGGGCGCGAGCGGACGGCACGTCGCTCCTGCAAGAAGTCCCGGACAACGCGACGTCGGGCGTGAGCCCGGCGCACCAGGGTCCCCAGCCGTGCCGGAGCGGCGGCTGCACCCAGGTGACGGCGGATGGATACCGGTCCCAACGGGACGCCTGGTCCAGCCGCTTTTGTGTTGGTGGAGTTTCCGCAGAACGCACGTCCAAACACTCGGCGGTCCGCCGCCGATTCTCCCTTCGCGATTCCTATGGCCCGCACGACGCCGCTCGAGCACTACCGCAACATCGGCATCATGGCGCACATCGATGCCGGCAAGACCACGACGACCGAGCGCATCCTCTATTACACGGGGAAGTCGCACAAGATCGGCGAGGTGCACGATGGCGCCGCGACGATGGACTGGATGGAGCAGGAGCAGGAGCGCGGGATCACGATCACGTCGGCCGCGACGACCTGCTTCTGGCAGCGTCACGGGCAGAGCGACAAGAAGGGCGAGGGGCCGGAGTACCGGATCAACATCATCGACACGCCGGGCCACGTGGACTTCACGGTCGAGGTGGAGCGGTCGCTGCGCGTGCTGGACGGGGCGTGCGCGCTGCTCGATTCGGTGGCGGGCGTGGAGCCGCAGACGGAGACGGTGTGGCGCCAGGCGGACCGTTACCGCGTGCCGCGGATGATCTTCTCGAACAAGATGGACCGCGTCGGCGCGAACTTCGATCGCTGCCTGGCGATGATCAAGGATCGGCTGACGAAGCGCGCCTTCGCGCTCCAGCTGCCCGTGGGCTCCGGTGAGACGTTCACCGGCCACATCGACGTGATCGAGCGCAAGCAGTACATCTTCGACGAGGAGACGCTGGGGAAGACGTTCACGGTGGTGGACGTGCCGGCGGAGTTCCGGGAGCGCGTCGAGCAGATGCGGCACGAGGCGGTCGAGGCCGCGGTGGAGCACGACGAGGCGCTGATGGAGAAGTACCTCGCCGGCGAGGAGCTGACGGTCGAGGAGATCCGCCGGGCGATCCGCAAGGCGACGATCGCGATGGAGTTCGTGCCGGTGCTCTGCGGCGCCTCGTTCAAGAACAAGGGCGTGCAGGCGCTGCTCGACGCGGTGATCGACTTCCTGCCGGCGCCGGTGGACATCGAGGCGATCAAGGGGCACCTGCCGCACCACGACGAGACGTTCGAGACGCGGTCGGTGGCGGACGAGGCGCCGTTCGCGGCCCTGGCGTTCAAGATCGCGACCGATCCGTTCGTCGGGAAGCTGACGTTCTTCCGCGTGTACTCGGGGCTGCTCAAGTCGGGCTCGTACGTGTACAACAGCACGAAGGACAAGCGCGAGCGCGTGGGTCGCCTGCTGCAGATGCACGCGAACAAGCGCGAGGAGATCGAGGAGGTGCGCGCGGGTGACATCGGCGCGGCGATCGGGCTGAAGGACACGCGCACGGGCGACACGCTCTGTGACGACGACAAGCCGATCATCCTCGAAGCGATGAAGTTCCCGGCGCCGGTGATCTCGGTGGCGGTGGAGCCCAAGTCGAAGGCCGATCAGGACAAGCTGGGGATCGCGCTGTCGAAGCTGGCGGAGGAGGATCCGACGTTCCGCGTGAACTCGGACGCGGAGACGGGGCAGACGATCATCTCGGGGATGGGCGAGCTGCACCTCGAGATCATCGTGGACCGCATGATGCGCGAGTTCAAGGTCGAGGCGAACGTGGGCCGTCCGCAGGTGGCCTACCGCGAGACGATCAAGAAGCGCGTCGAGAAGATCGAGGGGAAGTTCATCCGGCAGTCGGGCGGCAAGGGCCAGTACGGGCACGTGGTGATCAACGTGCAGCCGGCCGAGCCGGGGCAGGGCTTCGTCTTCGAGGACAAGATCGTCGGCGGCGTGATCCCGCGCGAGTACATCGGGCCGGTCGAGGCCGGTATCAAGGAGGCGCTCGAGAACGGCATCATCGCGGGCTACCCGATGGTGGACGTGAAGGTGGAGCTGGTGTACGGCTCGTACCACGACGTTGACTCGAGCGAGATGGCGTTCAAGATCGCGGGGTCGATGGCGGTGAAGGAGGCGGCGAAGGCGGCCGCGCCGGTCATCCTCGAGCCGGTGATGAACGTCGAGGTCGTCTGCCCGGAGTCGTACATGGGCGACGTGCTCGGCGACCTGTCGTCGCGCCGCGGCAAGATCGGCGGGATGACGCAGCGCGGCGAGGCGCAGGTGATCGCGGCCAGCGTGCCGCTCGCCGAGATGTTCGGGTACTCGACGAAGCTCCGGTCGATGTCGCAGGGGCGCGCGGTGTACTCGATGGAGTTCGCGCACTACGAGGAGGTTCCGAAGGCGAAGGCCGAGGAGATCCTCGCGAAGGCGAAGGCGTAAGGCAGCAGGTTCGGCAGGCCCCCGTGAGACCCGACGGTTTCCTTTTCCCAACCCCGCAGCACAGGTAGCACGACCATGGCGAAGGCAAAGTTCGAGCGGACGAAGCCGCATGTGAACGTGGGCACGATCGGCCACGTCGACCACGGCAAGACGACCACCACCGCGGCGCTCACGAAGGTGTCGGCCGACAAGGGCTTCGGCACCAAGTACGTGGCGTACGACGAGGTCGCGAAGGCGTCGGAGTCGCAGGGCCGTCGCGACGCGACGAAGATCCTGACGATCGCGACGTCGCACGTCGAGTACGAGACGCAGAACCGGCACTACGCCCACGTCGATTGCCCGGGCCACGCCGACTACGTCAAGAACATGATCACGGGCGCGGCGCAGATGGACGGCGCGATCCTGGTCGTCTCGGCCGTTGACGGCCCGATGCCGCAGACGCGCGAGCACATCCTGCTGGCCAAGCAGGTCAACGTGCCGAAGATCGTGGTCTTCCTGAACAAGTGCGACCTCGTCGAGGACGCCGAGCTCCTCGACCTCGTCGAGCTCGAGGTCCGCGAGCTGCTCTCGAAGTACGGCTACGACGGCGACAACACGCCGGTCATCCGCGGCGCGGCCTACCCCGCGATCCAGGGCGAGGCGAAGTGGGTCGAGAAGATCCAGGAGCTCTACGACGCGCTCGACAGCTTCATCCCGGAGCCGGTCCGCGAGGTGGACAAGCCCTTCATCATGCCGGTCGAGGACGTCTTCACGATCACCGGGCGCGGCACGGTCGCGACGGGCCGCATCGAGCGCGGCAAGATCAAGGTCGGCGAGGAAGTCGCGGTCGTCGGCTTCAACTCCTCGGCCAAGACGGTCGTCACCGGCGTCGAGATGTTCCGCAAGCTGCTCGACGAGGGCTTCGCCGGCGACAACGTCGGCCTGCTCCTCCGCGGCATCGACAAGAAGGACATCGAGCGCGGCATGGTGCTCGCCAAGCCCGGCTCGATCACGCCGCACACCAAGGCCGAGGCCGAGGTGTACGTGCTGACGAAGGAGGAGGGCGGCCGCCACACGCCGTTCTTCAAGGGCTACCGTCCGCAGTTCTACTTCCGCACGACCGACGTGACCGGCTCGATCGAGCTGCCCGAGGGCACCGAGATGGTCATGCCGGGCGACAACATCAAGATGACCATCGAGCTGATCACGCCGATCGCGATGGAGGAGCAGCTGCGCTTCGCCATCCGCGAGGGCGGCCGCACGGTCGGCGCCGGCGTCATCACCAAGATCCTCAAGTAACCCCGACGGGGGTCGGCGCGTCCGTCCGGACGCGCCGACCGCCACGAGGCCCTCCATGGCTGGCCGCATCCGCATCCGACTCAAGGCCTTCGACCACGCGGTGATCGACACCGCGGCGGCGGACATCGTCCGCACCGCGGAAAAGACCGGCGCGCAGGTCTCCGGGCCCATCCCGCTGCCGACGAAGACGCGCCGGTGGACCGTGCTCCGGTCGCCGCACGTGGACAAGAAGTCGCGGGAACAGTTCGAGCTCAAGACGCACAAGCGCGTGATCGACATCCTCGACTCGCGCGCGCAGACGGTTGACGCCCTCACCAAGCTGGATCTGCCGGCCGGGGTGGACGTCGAGATCAAGGTCCAGTAGGCGCAGGGTCCCACCGCACGGGACGACGGCCCAGGCGTCGCGCACCGCGCGCGACGCGCCGCCGCCCCCTCAGTCCTCCGGCCTCCGGCCGCGACTCGCGAGGTAATTCCGCAGTGATCGGCATCATCGGCACCAAGCTGGGCATGACCCAGATCTTCAACGACCAGGGGCAGCAGATCCCCGTCACCGTGGTGCACGCGGTCCCGAACCGCGTCACGAAGGTCACGGACGCCGGCCACAAGGCCGTCGAGCTCGCCACCGGCTCGCTCGTGACGGCGCAGGCGAAGGGCAAGCGCACCCCGCGCGGCGCGCGCGCCCCCAAGGCGATGCTCGGCCACGGCAAGGCGGCGGGCCTCGCGGCCGCCCCGGCGGTCCTGCGCTCGTTCCGCCTCGACGACGGGAAGCCCGGCGGCGAGATCCCGGCGGTCACCGTCGGGCAGGACATCACCGTCGAGATCTTCGCCCCCGGCGAGTACGTGAAGGTCACCGGCACCACCAAGGGCCGCGGCTTCCAGGGCATGGTGAAGCGCCACAAGGCCGGCGGCGGCCCGAACACGCACGGCAACACCAAGCACCGGCGCCCCGGTTCGGTCGGCGCGGGCACGGATCCGTCGCGCGTCATCAAGGGCAAGCGCATGCCGGGCCACATGGGCGCGGCGCGTCACACCCAGATCAACCTCCGCGTCGAGAAGATCGACGCCGAGCGGAACCTGATCTACATCCGCGGCGCAGTGGCGGGCCCGACCAACGGGATCGTCATGGTCCGCAAGCAGGCGTAAGCCCATGAGCGAGACGACGACTATGCAGGCGAAGGCCTTCACCCAGGGCGGCACCGCGCGCGACGCGGTGGCCCTGCCGGCCACGCCGTTCGACGGCACCGTGCACGTGCCGGTGATGCACCAGGCCGTGAAGGCCTACCTGGCCAACCAGCGCCAGGGCACCCACGCCACGAAGACCCGCCACTGGGTCACCGGCGGCAACCAGAAGCCGTGGAAGCAGAAGGGGACCGGCCGCGCCCGTCAGGGCTCGACCCGCGCCCCGCACTGGCCCGGCGGCGGTACCGTGTTCGGCCCGCAGCCGCGCAGCTACGAGCAGGAGCTGCCGAAGGGCGTCAAGGCCCTCGCCCGGAAGAGCGCGCTCAACACGCGCGCCCGCGAGGGGAACCTGATGGTCATCGACCGCTTCGAGATGGCGGCGCCGAAGACCTCGGCGATCGCGCAGCTCCTTGCGCGGCTGGAGCTCTCGGCGAAGAAGGTCCTGATCCTCACCGACGGCCTGAAGCGGTCGGTGTGGCTCTCCGGCCGGAACCTGCCGAACGTGCACGTGATGCCGTTCGCCGAGGCGAGCACGTACCACGTGCTCTGGTCGGACGCGGTGCTCGTCGAGGCCGGCGCGATCGGCCAGGCGCTGGCGCCGGTGGCCGAGACGGCGACGGGCAAGGTGAAGGTCGCGAAGGCGGCCAAGCCGAAGACCGAGAAGGCCGTCAAGGCCAAGCGCGAGGCGACGGCCGACAAGAAGGCCAAGGCGGCGAAGGCGAAGGCCGCGCCGGCGGCGAAGGCGGCCCCGGCGGCGAAGGCCGCGGCGGCGCCGAAGAAGACCGCGGCGAAGAAGGCCGCCCCGAAGAAGGCGAAGGGGGAGTAACCGATGCCGACGCTGCACCAGACCATCATCAAGCCGCTGATCACCGAGAAGAGCTCGGCGGCCTACCAGGCGCGCGGGGAGTACACCTTCGAGGTGGCCCCGAGGGCGACGAAGCCGGAGATCAAGCAGGCGATCGAGCGGCTCTTCGGCGTCACCGTGACCGGCGTGTGGACCTCCCTGCAGCGCGGCAAGACGCGCCGCGTGGGGACCTCGTCGGGCCAGCGCCCCAACTGGAAGAAGGCGATCGTGACGCTCAAGGCGGGCGACTCGATCCCGGTGTTCGAGGGCTAACGCGATGCCGATCCGTCAATTCAAGCCGGTCTCGGCCGGCACGCGACACCGCAGCGTGTCGTCGTTCGCCGAGATCACCCGGTCCACGCCGGAGAAGTCGCTGGTCGAGCCGCTCAAGAAGAGCGGCGGCCGCGACAACCACGGGCACATCTCGATGCGGCGCCTGGGTGGCGGCCACAAGCGGATGTACCGGCTGGTGGACTTCAAGCGCAACAAGTACGGCGTGACCGCGACGGTCGCGACGATCGAGTACGATCCGAACCGCTCGGCGCGGATCGCGCTGGTGACGTACGCGGACGGGGAGAAGCGCTACATCCTCCACCCGAAGGGGCTGGCGGTGGGCGACACGATCGTCAGCGGGCCGGGCTCGGACATCCGCGTCGGGAACGCGCTGCCGCTGGCCGAGGTGCCGACGGGCACGTTCGTGCACAACGTCGAGCTCAAGCCGGGCAAGGGCGGGCAGTTGGCGCGCTCGGCCGGCATGGCGCTCGAGGTGGTGGCGAAGGAAGGCGACTATGTGACGCTGCGCATGCCGTCCACGGAGATGCGCAAGGTGCACGGGCGCTGCCTGGGGACGATCGGCGAGGTGGGGAACGCCGAGCACGAGCTCGAGGCGTGGGGCAAGGCGGGCAAGGCGCGCTGGAAGGGGAAGCGGCCGAAGGTCCGCGGCGAAGTGATGAACCCGGTGGACCACCCGCACGGTGGCCGCACGCGCGGCGGCCGGAACGTGGTGAGCCCGTGGGGCAAGAAGGAAGGCACGAAGACCCGCAACACCAAGAAGTCGTCGCAGCGCCTGATCGTCCGCGGGCGCAAGCGCGGCAAGGCCACGCAGAGCTGAGCTGACCCATGGCGCGTTCCATCCGGAAGGGCCCCTTCGTGCACGATTCGCTGCTCAAGCGCGTCGCGGCCCTCAACAGCAAGAACGAGAAGAAGGTCGTGAAGACCTGGTCGCGGGCGAGCACGATCGTCCCGGACTTCGTCGGACACACCTTCGCGGTGCACAACGGGAACAAGTTCATCCCGGTGTACGTGACCGAGAACATGGTGGGGCACAAGCTCGGCGAGTTCTCGCCGACGCGGCTCTTCCGCGGGCACTCGGGGAACAACAAGACGGACAAGAAGGCCGCCCCCGGGGGCGCGCCGGGCGCCAAGGGAGGGAAGTAAGCCATGACCGAAGCGCGCGCGTTGCAGCGGACGGCCCGGCAGTCGCCCTACAAGATGCGGCTGGTGATCGACCAGATCCGCGGGAAGAGCGTGAACGAGGCCCTGGCCCTGCTCACGTTCTCGAAGAAGCATGCGGCGGTGCAGATCAGGAAGGTGCTGCTCTCGGCGGTGGCGAACGCCGAGCAGGCGGCGAAGCAGGCGAACGGGTCGGTGGACCCGGACGACCTGTTCATCAAGCACGCGGTGGTCAACGAGGGGCCGAAGCTCAAGCGGTGGACCCCGGCGGCCATGGGGCGCGCCACGCCCATCCAGAAGCGCACGAGCCACGTCGAGATCGTCGTGGCGGAGAAGGAGTAACCCCATGGGACAGAAGACCAATCCGATCGGCTTCCGGCTGGGCGTCTCGAAGGACTGGCGCTCGCGCTACTACGCGGGCCGGGACCTGCCGCAGCTGCTGCAGGAGGACAACCTCCTGCGCAAGTACCTGAAGGCGCGCCTGGCGAACGCCGCGATCGCGGACGTGGTGATCGAGCGCAAGCCCGGGAAGGTGGTGGTGACGATCCACACCGGCCGCCCGGGCGTGGTGATCGGCAAGAAGGGCGCCGAGGTGGACAAGCTCCGCGACGAGCTCGCGCAGCTGACGGGCAAGGAAGTGGGGGTGAACGTCGAGGAGATCAAGCGGCCGGAGCTCTCGGCGCAGCTGGTGGCCGACAACATCGCGGCCCAGCTGGCGCAGCGCATCTCGTTCCGCCGGGCGATGAAGAAGGCGGTGCAGAGCACGATGCGCATGGGCGCGCAGGGGATCCGCGTGAAGTGCGGGGGTCGCCTGGGCGGGGCCGAGATCGCGCGCGTCGAGGGGTACCGCGAGGGGCGGGTGCCGCTGCACACGCTGCGCGCCGACATCGACTTCGCGTACGGGCTGGCGAAGACGACGTACGGCACGATCGGCGTGAAGGTGTGGATCTACAAGGGCGAGGTCGCCAACGACCGTCGCGGGTCCACCTACTCCACCGACGCGTGAGGCGCTGACCGATGCTGGCACCGAAGCGGGTGAAGTTCCGCAAGATGTTCAAGGGGCGCACGCGCGGGATCGCGACGCGTGGGGCCGAGGTTTCGTTCGGGCACTACGGGTTGCAGGCGCTGGAGCCGGGCTGGGTGACGGCGCGGCAGATCGAGGCGGCCCGTGTGGCGCTGACGCGCTACATCAAGCGTGGCGGCAAGGTCTGGATCCGGATCTTCCCGGACAAGCCGATCACGAAGAAGCCGGCCGAGACGCGCATGGGCAAGGGCAAGGGCTCGCCCGAGATGTGGGTCGCGGTGGTGAAGCCGGGCCGCGTGCTGTTCGAGCTGGAGGGCGTCGCGCCCGACATCGCGCAGAAGGCGATGGCGCTCGCGGCGGCGAAGCTCGGCGTGAAGACGAAGTTCGTGGCCCGCGAGGAGGCGCACACGGATGCGGAGTGACGAGATCCGGGAGCTGAGCGACGCCGACCTGGCGTCGAAGGTTGCCGAGCTGGAAGAGGAGCGGTTCCGCCTGCGGTTCCGCGGGGCGACGGAGTCGCTCGAGAAGCCGATGCGGCTGCGCGAGCTCCGGAAGGATCTTGCGCGGCTGAAGACCGTGCAGCGCGAGCGGGCGCTCGCCGCCACCCAGCGCTGAGGACCAGCACATGACGGACCAGACGCAGCAGCAGACGGCGACCCGGCCCGCGCGCAAGGTGCGCACGGGGCTCGTGGTCAGCGACAAGATGCAGAAGACGGTGGTGGTCGCGATCGAGCGTCGCGTGCCGCACCCCGTGTACGGGAAGATGGTGACCCGGACGACCCGCCTGAAGGCGCACGACGAGGCCAACGCGGCGAAGGTCGGGGACACCGTGAGGATCGCGGAGACGCGCCCGTTGTCGAAGGACAAGCGGTGGCGCGTGGTCGAGATCGTCGAACGCGCCCGCTGACCGGAGACCGACGATGATCCAGCAGGAATCCATGGTGAAGGTCGCGGACAACTCGGGCGCGAAGAAGGCGCTCGTCATCCGCGTCCTGGGCGGGACCCGCCGGCGCTACGCGCGTCTGGGCGACAAGGTGGTGGTGGCGGTGAAGGACGCGCTGCCGAACGGGACGGTGAAGAAGTCGGACGTGGCGAAGGCGGTCGTCGTGCGCACGGTGAAGGAGACTCGGCGCAAGGACGGCAGCTACATCAAGTTCGACGAGAACGCGGTGGTGATCATCAACGACCAGGGGGAGCCGCGCGGGACGCGCATCTTCGGGCCGGTCGCGCGCGAGCTGCGCGAGAAGCGGTACACGAAGATCGTCTCGCTCGCCCCCGAGGTGCTGTGACATGCGGATCCTCAAGCACTACAAGACCGACCGCGGGCAGCGGCTGGGCGCCGGGCGGCACGCCGGGAAGGCCGAGCGGCTGCCGACGCGGATCACGAAGGGCGACATCGTCCGGGTGATGCGCGGCGACGACGAGGGAAAGGACGGGAAGGTCCTGCGGGTGTTCCTCAAGAAGGGCCGTGTGCTCGTCGAGGGGATCAACATCGTGAAGAAGCACCGCCGGGCGCGCTCGGCGGAGGAGCAGAGCGGCATCATCGAGGCGCCGGCGCCGATCGCGCTGTCGAACGTGATGCTGCTGGACCCCAAGTCGGGGACGCCGACGCGGACGCGGCGGCGCACGGATGCGGACGGGACGACGGAGCGGATCGCGGTGAAGAGCGGCGACGCCCTGCCCCGGACGCGGTGAGGAGCTGACCGATGGCGAAGCAGACGAAGGCCGACAAGAAGGCGGCCGCCGGCAAGGGCGGCGCGAAGGGCGGCGAGAAGCGCGGCTCGATGCTCCCGAAGGAGCACGCGGGGGCCGGGCTGCCGGTGCCCGCGCCGCGGATGAAGGCGTTCTACGCCGAGACGGTCAAGCCGCGGCTCCAGGCGCAGTTCGGGTTCGCGAACCCGATGCAGCTGCCGACGCTCGAGAAGATCGTGCTCAACGTCGGGCTCGGCGAGGCGATCAAGCAGCCGAAGCTGCTCGACTCGATCGTCGAGGAGCTGATGGTGATCACGGGCCAGCGGCCGGTGCGGCGCAAGGCCAAGAAGTCGATCGCGAACTACGGGCTGCGCGAGGGGCAGGAGATCGGTGCCTCGGTGACGCTGCGCGGGGCTCGGATGTGGGAGTTCTTCGACCGGTTCGTGTCCACGGCGGCGCCGCGGATCCGCGACTTCAAGGGCTTCTCGACCCGCTCGTTCGACGGCCGCGGCAACTACTCGATCGGCATCAAGGAGCAGATGATCTTCCCCGAGATCAACTACGACATGGTCGAGCAGATCCACGGGATGGACATCACGTTCTGCACCACGGCGGTCCGCGACGACCACGCGTTCGCGCTGCTGAAGGAGCTCGGCTTCCCGTTCCGGACGGACGAGAAGTCGCGCGCGAAGACCGCGGCCTGACCGCGAGGACCCACGAATGGCCAAGAAGAGCACCGTCAACCGCACGCAGCGGAAGATCGCCACGGCGAAGCGCCTGGCGGCGAAGCGCGCCCGGCTCAAGGCCGCGGTGAAGGACCCGAAGACGTCGTCGGCCGACCGCGCCGCCGCCCAGCTCGCGCTGCAGAGCCTGCCGCGCGACGCCTCGCCGGTGCGCATCAAGAACCGCTGCAGCCTCACCGGCCGCGCGCGCGGGTACCTCCGCGCGTTCGGGCTGTCCCGCAACCAGTTCCGCGAGCTCGCGCTCAACGGGGTGATCCCCGGCGTGCGCAAGGCGAGCTGGTGACCTCCCACCTTCCTACAGGTCCGTCCCGGATACCATAGGAGCCCCATGAGCCTGACCGATCCCATCGCCGACATGCTGACGCGCATCCGCAACGCCTGCGGGTCGAAGCACCGCCGCGTCGACATGCCGGTCTCGAAGCTGAAGACCGAGATCGCCCGCATCCTGAAGGAGAACGCGTACATCACCGACTACAAGGTCGTGGAGAACGCGGAGGGCCGTCCGGTGCTGCGCCTGGCCCTGAAGTACGCCCAGGGCGGGCAGTCCGTGATCCGCGAGCTGCACCGCGTCTCGACGCCGGGCCTCCGGAAGTACGTCGGCGTCGGGGAGATCCCGCGGGTCCGCAACGGACTCGGCATGGCGATCCTCTCGACGTCGCGCGGCGTGATGTCGGACCGCGAGGCGCGGCAGTCGCGCACCGGCGGCGAGCTCCTCGCCCTCGTCTGGTAAGGAGACCCGCACCCATGTCGCGTATCGGCAAGAATCCGGTCCCCGTTCCGAAGGGCGTCACCGTCGCGGTGAACGGCTCGACGGTCACGGTGAAGGGCCCCAAGGGCGAGCTCGTCCGCACGTTCCACCCCGACATGCGGATCGCGGTCGAGGGCGAGACGGTCGTGGTGACGCGGCCGTCCGACGAGGCGGTCCACAAGTCGCTGCACGGCCTGTCGCGCACCCTGGTGGCCAACATGGTCCAGGGGGTGTCGCAGGGCTTCGTGAAGCAGCTCGAGATCACGGGCGTCGGCTACAAGGCGGAGGTCAAGCCATGGGGCCTGCTCATGTCGCTCGGCTACTCGCACACGATCGAGGTCAAGGCGCCGAAGGGCGTGTCGCTCAAGGCCCCGCAGCCGACCCAGGTGGTCGTCGAGGGCGCCGACAAGGAGATGGTCGGCCAGGTGGCCGCCGAGATCCGCTCGCTTCGCAAGCCCGAGCCGTACAAGGGCAAGGGCGTCAAGTACGCCGGCGAGATCATCCGCCGGAAGGCCGGCAAGGCCGGGGGGAAGTAAGCGATGCCGCCATTCTACAGCCCGAAGAGCGGCGCCAAGGCGCGCCTGCGCCGGCACCTCCGCGTCCGCAAGAAGGTCAGCGGCACCCCGGAGCGTCCGCGCCTGGTGGTCTTCCGCTCGCTCAAGCACATCTCGGCCCAGCTGGTGGACGACGTGGCGCAGAAGACGCTGCTCACGGTCACCGACAACGGGTTCGAGGGGAAGAAGTCGGACAAGTCCCTCGCGGTCGGCAAGAAGGTCGCCGAGCTCGCGAAGCAGCACGGCATCACGAAGGTCGTCTTCGACCGTGCCGGATACCAGTACCACGGCCGCGTGAAGGCGGTCGCCGACGGCGCCCGCGAGGGCGGCCTGGAGTTCTGAGATGGCCGACAACGAGACGCCCGGAACGGGCAACGAGCAGCAGACCGTCTCCGCCGGGGGCGACGCGCCCCCGATGGGAGGCGGCGACCGCGGTGGCCGTGGTGGCCGCGGCGGACCGGGTGGCGGTCGCGGTCGCGGCGGCCCGGGTGGCGGTCGCGGCGGCCCGGGTGGCGGTCGCGGCGGCCCGGGTGGCGGGCGCGGCGGTCCGGGCGGCGGGCGCGGCGGCCCGGGCGGCGGGCGCGGGGGTCGCGGTGGCGACCGTCGGCAGGAGCCGCAGGCCGAGCAGAGCGAGTTCGTCGAGAACGTGATCGCGATCAACCGCGTCGCGAAGGTCGTCAAGGGCGGCCGCCGCTTCTCGTTCAACGCCCTCGTGGCGGTGGGCGACGGCAAGGGGCGCGTCGGGTACTCGACGGGCAAGGCGAACGAGGTCTCCGACGCCGTCAAGAAGGCGGTCGAGGGGGCGCGCAAGCGCATGATCTCGGTGCCGCTGACCGGCGCGACGATCCCGCACGAGGTCCGCGGCCACCACGGCGCCGGCCGCGTGGTCATGAAGCCCGCGGCGCCGGGCGCCGGCGTGATCGCGGGCGGCGCGGTGCGGGCGATCATGGAATGCGCGGGGATCAACGACATCCTCACGAAGTCGCTGGGCTCGACGAACCCGCACAACCTCGTGCGCGCGGCGATGGACGGGCTCGCACAGCTGACGACCGTCGAGCAGATCGCGCGGGAGCGCGGCGTGGACATCAAGTCGCTCGGCTATCGGTCGCGGGCGACCGTGCGCCGGAAGGAGGTGGGCCATGCCTAGGACGTTCGTGTGGCACCGCACCCGCGGGCCCAAGGTCACGCCGAAGGAGCAGGCCCCGACCGACGGCAAGGTGCAGATCCGCCAGGTCCGCTCGGGCATCGGCAAGGACTGGCGCCAGAAGCAGACGCTCGAGGCGCTCGGCCTCAAGCACCATCAGGACGTCGTCGTGCAGCAGGATTCGGCTTCGCTGCGCGGGATGATCAAGCGTGTGCGTCACTTGGTCGAAGTGACGCCGGTGACGGAGTAACCCATGAGCGAGACGCTCGGTCTTCACAACCTGCCGGCGGCCCCCGGGTCGCACCGGAACCGCAAGCGCGTCGGTCGCGGGCCCGGCTCGGGCCACGGCAAGACCTCCACGAAGGGCCACAAGGGCTCCCGCGCGCGCGCGGGCCACTCCGGTCCCGGCGGCGGCAAGCCCCAGTTCGAGGGCGGCCAGATGCCGATGACGCGCCGCATCCCGAAGCGCGGCATGGGCGGCCAGCCCTTCCGCGTCGAGTACCAGGTGGTGCGCCTCGACGCCCTCGCGGGCATCGGTGGCGAGATCACGCTCGAGTCGCTCAAGGCGGCCGGGCTGGTCAAGGGCCACAAGCCGCCGAAGATCCTCGGCAACGGCACGGTCGCCGGCGCGGTGAAGGTCAAGGGGATCCGCACGTCGGCCAGCGCGAAGGCGGCGATCGAGGCCGCCGGCGGGACGGTCGAGGCCTGATGGCCCAGAACTCGACGGCCCAGGCCCTGGCCGGGATCTACAAGACCCCGGAACTCTGGGAGAAGATCGTCTTCACGTTCCTCTGCCTGGTCGTCTATCGGCTGGGCAGCCACGTGACGGTGCCGGGCGTCGACGTCATCGCCCTGACCGACTTCTTCGCCAACCAGGGCGGCAAGGGCGGCCTCCTCGGCCTCTACGACCTGTTCGTCGGCGGCGGCCTGTCGCGCGCGACCGTGTTCGCGCTCGGCATCATGCCGTACATCTCGGCCTCCATCTTCCTGCAGATCGCCGGCGCGGTGTTCCCGGCGGTGGACAAGCTGCAGAAGGAGGAGGAAGGCCGGAAGAAGATCAACCAGTGGACCCGCCTCCTCACCGTCGTGCTGGCGGTCGTGCAGGCGTGGGGGTTCGCGATCTTCACCGAGTCGCTCCAGGGCGCGGTGGCGGTGCCGGGCCTCGGGTTCAAGCTGCAGATGGTGCTCTTCCTGACGACCGGCGCGATGTTCGTCATGTGGCTGGGCGAGCAGATCACCGAGCGCGGGCTGGGCAACGGCGCGTCGCTCCTGATCTTCTTCTCGATCGTCGAGCGCTTCTGGCCCGGCATCTTCGACACGTTCCGCTTCATCTCGACCGGCGCCGTCGGACCGTTCTCGCTGGTGGTGCTCGGCGCGCTGATGGTCGCGGTGGTCGCCGGCGTCGTCGCGGTGACGCTCGCGGCGCGGCGGATCGCGATCCAGATCCCGCAGCGCACGATGCAGCGGGGACGCCAGCGCGAGGCCAACCGCAGCTTCATCCCGCTGCGCATCAACTCGTCGGGCGTCATGCCGATCGTCTTCGCGCAGTCGGTGATCGTCGTGCCGGGTGCGATCGCGCAGTTCAGCGGCAACCCCTCGGCGCAGGCACTGGCCGACCTGTTCCAGCCGGGCACGTGGCTCTACTTCACGCTCTCGGCCGGCCTGATCCTCTTCTTCACGTACTTCTACACGTCGATCATCTTCAATCCGGTCGACCTGGCGGAGAACCTCAAGAAGCAGGGCGGGTTCATTCCCGGCGTGAAGCCGGGTGCCAAGACGGCCGAGTACATCGACGCCGTCATGAGCCGCATCACCCTGCCGGGCGCGGCGTTCCTGACGCTCATCGCCCTGCTGCCGGTCTTCATCGCCGACGCGATCAACGTCCCGTTCCAGTTCGGCGGCACCTCGCTGCTGATCGTGGTGGGCGTGGCGCTCGACACGATGGCACAGCTGCAGCAGCACCTGCTGCTCCGGAAGTACGACGGCTTCATGAAGAAGGGGCGCGTGCGCTTCCGCGGGCGCCAGCAGACGGGGAGCTTCTAGGCGGCCACGGGGCGTCCGGCGCGTTCCGCCGGCCGCCCTGCGCGCCCTTCACCAGGTTCGCACCCGATGATCATCGTGCTGCTCGGCCCCCCCGGGGCCGGGAAGGGGACGCAGGGCGAGCGACTCGCCCTGCGTCTTGGTCTTCCCAAGATCGCGACCGGCGACGTCCTGCGGGGCGCGGTCAAGGCCGGCACGCCGCTCGGCCTCGAGGCCAAGGCCTTCATGGATCGCGGCGACCTCGTGCCCGACGCGGTGATCCTGGGGATCATGAAGGAGGCGCTCAACGCCCCGGAGAACGCCCGCGGGGCGATCCTCGACGGCGTCGTGCGCACCGTGCCGCAGGCCGAGGGGCTGCAGGCGGCGCTCGCCGAGCTGGGCAAGCCGCTCGGCGCGGTGCTCAACTTCGACATCGCCGACGGCGAGATCGTCTCGCGCATCTCGGGGCGCACCGTCTGCGACGCCTGCCAGGTGCCGTACAGCGGCAAGGTGCCGGGCGACGAATGCGAGAAGCACGACGGCGGCCGCCTGGTGCGGCGCAAGGACGACGAGCCCGAGGCCGTCCAGCGGCGGCTCGACGTGTATCGCGCGCAGACGGCGCCGGTGCTCACGTGGTACACCGCCGCCGGCGCCCCCGTGAAGACGATCGACGCGGTCGGGACGCTCGAGCAGGTCGAGGCGCGCGCGCTGGCCGCGCTGGGGCGGTAGCGCGCCGATGGTGCAGCTCAAGAGCGCGCGCGAGATCGAGGTGATGGCCGAGGGCGGCCGGATCCTCGTGGCGACGCTCGAGCACGCCACCCGCGCGGTGGAGGCGGGCCTGAGCACGTGGGAGCTCGACCAGATCGTCGAGTCGTTCATCCGCGCGCACCACGGCGCCGTGCCGGCCTTCAAGGGGCTCTACGGGTTCCCCGGCAGCGCCTGCATCTCGGTGAACCACGAGATCGTGCACGGCATCCCCTCGCGGCAGCGCATCCTCGCCGATGGGGACATCGTGACGCTCGACATCGGCGTGAAGTACCGGAACTACTACACCGACTCGGCGCGCACCGTACCGGTCGGCCGGATCGACGCGCCGAGCGCGCGCCTGCTCGAGGTCACGCAGGCCTCGCTCGAGGCCGGGGTGGCCCAGTGCGAGCCCGGGAAGCACCTCGGGGACATCGGGCACGCGATCCAGGCGGTGGTGGAGGCCGCCGGCTTCTCCGTGGTGCGCGAGCTGGTCGGGCACGGGGTGGGCTCGTCGCTGCACGAAGAGCCGCAGGTGCCGAACTACGGCAAGCCCAAGCGCGGACTGGCGCTCGTGCCGGGGATGACGCTGGCGATCGAGCCGATGGTCAACGCCGGCCGCGCCGAGACGAAGACGCTGGCGGACAAGTGGACGGTCGTGACCGCGGACGGGTCGCGGTCGGCGCACTTCGAGCACACGGTCGCGATCACCGAGGACGGGCCGAGGATCCTGACGCGGGCGGCGTGAAGGGCGCTACGCTGCGTCGGCGTCGGGGAAACGGCGCGACGCTGCGCCGGCGTCGCGCCGTCACTCAGCGAGCCGCGTTGGCGCGGACGAACGCGGCCAGCCGGGCCGCGACGCCGGACGTCAGCGGCAACGTGGGATCGCTGTAGCTCGGGCCCTGGGCCGCACGCTCGGCCGGTGCCGTCTTGAGCACGTGGTTCATGCCGGGCACGGTGAGGCGCTCGCACCGCGGCTGCGCGGCGGCGAGGCGATCGGCCTCGGCGACGGGGACCTGGATGTCGTGCGTTCCCTGGATGATGAGGCAGGGCCCGACCAGGCGGCGGATCTCGGCTTCGCCCGAGTAGCGGAACCACGAGACGAGATACGGTTGCACGCTGGGGCGGAAGAGCATCTCGAGCCCGGCCGGCGACGCCACCGGCTGGCGGCCGGCGGCGAGCTGCGCGAGGGCGCTGTCGGCCTGCGCGAGCAGCGCCGGCGGCAACTGCGGCGCGAGCTGGTCGTGCAGCACCACGTGCGCGGGCCGGGCGACGCCGGCGATGGAGACGTAGCCGGCGACTGGCACCCGCTGGGTGGCCAGCAGCCCGAGCAGCGCGCCTTCGCTGTGGCCGGCGATCACGGCGCGGCCGGTGCGGCCGTCGGCGGAGAGCGCGCGCACGATCGCGGCGATGTCGTCGGCGAAGGTTTCGAAGCGCATCGTCTCCTCCCGCAGGCCGGCGACGGCGCTGCGGCCGATGCCGCGCTTGTCGAAGCGATACGACGCGATCCCGGCGACCTCGAGCGAGTCGGCGAGCTGCCGGAGGGTGCTCGGGCGCGGCCCCATGGCCGAGTTACCGTCGCGATCGGTGGGACCGGAGCCTGCGACGAGCACGACCACCGGTGGTCGCCTCGCGCCGGCGGGCAGGCGCAGGGCGCCGGCGAGCACGGCACCGGGCACGGGGACATCGAGCGCCACGTCGCCGTTCGGACCGGCGGGCGACTGGCTGGCTGCGGCACGAGGCGAGACCAGCGCAAGCGCGGCGGCGAGGACGAGGAACGCCGCGACGCGACCCGCCTCGAGCCGCCTGGCCTCGGTCTTCACGCCGTCCTCGAAGTTGCGCATGATGATGCCGAGGCCCACGGGGATCGGCAGCACGCCCATGAGCAGCGTCGCCGGCAGCACCCACGCGGCGCGCCGCCCGAGAAGAGGCCGGGATACCGGTGGACGATGGCGCCGAGCCCCCCGAGGAGGGCCGTGATCCCCCCTAGCAGCAGCGGGGCGGTGAGCCACGCCAGCAGCGACTTCGGGGTGGTGCCCCGCGGCGCCCCGTCGGCGTCGAGGCCGGTCGGCAGCTCGGCGGGCATGGTCGGATAGACGGCGAGCGACATCGCGATGACGAGGGCGAAGAGCGACACGGCGACGGCCCACAGCAGGCGGCTGGCGGTCATTGATCGGACTCCGGCGGTGCGGGCGGGTCGGTGGGGGCCTCGTGGTGCGGCGCACGCCCGGCCTCCCGCAGCGCCCGGCGCAACACGAACTCGATGTGCCCGTTGAGCGAGCGCAGCTCGTCCGCCGCCCAGCGCTGCAACGCGTCGTGCACGGCGGGGTCGAGCCGCAGCAGGAAGGCCTTCTTCCCGGCCATCGCATGTCCGCGGGCAGCGCCCCGGCAGGACGCCGCCCGCGGCCCGGCTCAGGTGTAGAGCGAGCCGGTGTTCACGACCGGCTGGGTCGAGCGCTCGGAGCACAGCACCACCAGCAGGTTCGACACCATCGTCGCCTTCCGCTCCTCGTCGAGCGTGACGACCTGCTTCTCGCCGAGCATCTCGAGCGCGTGCTCGACCATCCCCACCGCCCCCTCGACGATCTTCTGCCGCGCCGCGATGATGGCGCTGGCCTGCTGGCGCTGCAGCATCGCCTGGGCGATCTCCGGGGCGTAGGCGAGGTGCGAGATCCGCGTCTCGACGACCTCGACGCCGGCCTTCTGCAGCCGTTCCTGCACCGCGGCCTGCAGCGCCTGGCTCACCTCGGCGGAGTTGCCCGAGAGCGAGGTCTCGCCGCTGCCGTGCGCGTCGTAGGGGTAGCCGGTGGCGATCGTGCGCAGGGCCGCCTCGCTCTGCACGGCGACGAACTTCTCGTAGTCGTCCACCTCGAAGAGCGCCTCGGCCGAGTCCACGACCTTCCAGACGATCACCGCGCCGATCTCGATCGGGTTGGAATGGGCGTCGTTCACCTTGAGCTTCGCGGTCTCGAAGTTCCGCACGCGGAGCGAGACGTGCTTCTTGGACAGGAACGGGTTGGCCCAGAAGAGCCCCGCCACCTTCACCGACCCCTTGTACTCGCCGAAGAGCGTGAGGACCCGCGCCTCGTTGGGCTGGACGGTGAAGAGGCCGGTCGCGGCGATGAAGGCGAAGAACGCGACGGCGGCCCACAGGGCGCCCATGCTCGCGTCCCCGGCCCGGGCCGCCTGAATGAGTTGCCAGGCCCCGCCGAACATCAGGGCGAGGGAGGTGAACAGGGCGAGGTACCCGTTGGGGGCCTTGTGCTGAATCTCGCGGAACATGCTCGAGTGCTCGATGTGGGTGACATCGAAATGATATCATTCTGAAATGCTTTGTCAACGACTGGCCTAAGTCATTCAAGAACAATCACTTGAAGACGAAGTTCGACTGGGGCGTGCCGCCAATGCGGATGTTGCCGCTGTTCCCGAGCGTGACCGCACGGGCGCGAGCCGAGCGCGCCCGTGTGGTCAGCCCAGCGCCCGTTCCACCGCCGCCGTCGCTCGCGCCGCCGCCGCTTCGGCCAGCCCCACGGCCGCCGCCGCGGCCGACCGCAGCCGCTCGGCCGTCGGCGCGTCGGTGATGTCGCGGGCGTTGATGCGGACGTTGTAGGCCGCCCCGGTGGCTCCCGCCCGTGCGAGGAGGGCGGCGACGCCGGCATCAGAGACGGCATTGGCGTTGCCCTCCTCGGCGCAGCGCGCGGCGAGCTCGGCGGCGGCGGCGCAGGCCTGCGCCGTGTCGAGCGGGATGTCGGCGGCGACCACGAGAGCGGCCTGGATCGCGTCGGTTTTCGCCGGCCCGTCGGGGAGCTTGTAGGCGGCGCTCACCGCGGCATAGGCGTCGGCGTCGCGCTGCACGAGCGCCCCGAGCCGCTGGGTGAGTGCCGCGGCCTCGACGAGCAGCGTCTGCATCGACGCCTCGACCGCAGCGTACTTCTTCCGCCCCACCGTGAGGCCCGCGACCATCTGCGCGAGGGCCGCGCCGAGGGCCCCGGCGTGCGCCGCCACCGACCCGCCGCCCGGGACCGGGGCGGCGGCGGCGACCGACGCGACGAAGCCGCCGAGCGAAATGCCGCCCTGCACGGCCTGCCGCACCTTGTGCTCGAGGACCATTTCGCGCGAGAAGCCGCGCAACTGCAGGTGCCGCGCGGCGGCGGCGAAGAGGGCGTCCTCGGGGATGAGCCCGACGAGTTCGCTCCACGTCACGCCGACGCCGTGCGCCGCCGCTTCCATCTTCACCATCTCGAAGGCGCGGTGGACGGGCGTCTGCTCGGTGTCCACGAGGTTCATCGAGACCTGTGCCTGGCCGTCCACCTCGAGCCCAAGCCCCTTCACGTGGCGGAGCCCGCCGCTCGAGCCACGCACGGCCTTGGCCACCTCCTTCGCGACCGGCACGTTGGCCTTGTCGCCGAGGTACACGTTGTAGGCCACGAGGAAGGGGCGCGCGCCGATGACGGTCGCGCCGGCGGTGGGGTGGATGCGATCGGGACCGAAGTCGGGAGCGCGGGCGGGGTCGCGCCCGAGCTGTTCGCGCAGTCCCTCGAACTCGCCGCGGCGGATGTCGGCGAGGTTGACGCGGTCCGGTCGGGTGGCGGCGCGCTCGTAGAGGTACACCGGGATGCCGAGTTCGCGCCCCACGCGCTCGCCGAGCATGCGCGCGAGGGCGATGCAGTCGGCCATGGTGGCGCCGTCGAGCGGGATGAAGGGGCAGACGTCGGTGGCGCCGAGGCGGGGGTGCTCGCCCTGGTGGCGCGTGAGGTCGATGCGCCGCGCGGCCTCGGCGATGCCGGCGAACGCCGCATCGGCGGCGCGGGCGGCCTCGGCGACGAAGGTGATCACCGTGCGGTGGTGGTCCTTGTCGCTCGAGACGTCGAGGACGTGGACGCTCGGCACGGCGGCGATGGCGTCACGGATGGCGGCGACGACTGCGGGATCGCGGCCTTCGGAGAAATTGGGGACGCACTCGACGAGCGGCATGATCGGTGAGGTGGCTGGGACGGATGGCCGGGGTCGCGCTGCGCCCTACGGGCGACGCAGGTGGTGCAGTCGGGGGGGGCGCGTCAGGATCGTTCCGGCGCGCCCGCCACCCGGACGCGTTCGAGCATCCACGGATGAAAGGCGGGATTGGCGGCGAGGATCGCGCCGCGCTCGACGCGCTTGGGGGCGCCGGCGAGGTCGGTGACGACGCCCCCGGCCTCGCGCACGAGCAGGATGCCGGCGGCGACGTCCCACGGGTTGAGCGTGAGCTCCCAGAAGGCCTCGAAGCGGCCGCAGGCGACGTCGGCGAGGTCGAGCGCGGCAGCGCCGGCGCGGCGGATGCCGCTGGAGGCCTCGAGCACGGGGCGCAGGGTGCGGAACCAGGCGTCGATCTCGTCGGCCTTCCGGAAGGGGGCGCCGGTGGCGAAGAGGGCGCGGTCGGGTTCGGTGACCGGGCTGACGCGGATCACCTCACCGTTGCGGCGGGCGCCGCCGCCGGCGGTGGCGGTGAAGAGCTCGCCGGAGGCCACGTTGAGGACGACGCCGGCGACCGGTTCGCCGTGGGCGAGGACGCCGATGCTGACGGCGTACCACGGGAAGCCGTGGAGGAAGTTCGTGGTGCCGTCGAGGGGGTCCACGACGAAGACGGGGCCGGGGGCGTCGATGGCACCGCCGGCGCCGCCCTCCTCGCCGATGAACACCGCGTCGGGGTGCCGTTCGTGCACGATGGCGGCGATGGCCTCCTCGGCGGCGTGGTCGGCGGCGCTGACGTAGTCGCTGGGCGACTTGCGGCGCACGTCGAGCGCCTCGGGGCGCGCGGCGAAGTCGCGGATGACGGTCGCGGCCTTCGCCGCCGCGGCGACGGCGGTGGCGAGCACGGCCCGGTGCGGGTCGCGGACGGGGGGCCTATCTTCCCCGGATGTCACGCGTCTTCAGCGGCATCCAGCCGTCCGGCGAGCTGCACATCGGCAACTACCTGGGTGCGGTGAAGAACTGGGCGGCGATCCAGCACCGGCACCCGTCGTTCTTCTGCGTGGTGGACTACCACGCGATCACCGTCGCGTACGACCCCGCGCAACTGCGGCAGCGCACCCGCGATCTCGCGCTGACGCTGTTCGCCGCGGGGCTCGACCCCGCCGTGTGCCACGTGTTCGTGCAGTCCACGGTGCCGGAACATACCGAGCTGCAGTGGATCTTCAACACGGTGACGCCACTCGGCGAGCTCGAGCGGCAGACGCAGTTCAAGGACAAGGCGCAGCGGCAGGAGCAGGTGATGGCCGGGCTGCTCAACTACCCGGTGCTGCAGGCGGCGGACATCCTGCTCTACCGGGCGGACGTGGTGCCGGTGGGCGAGGACCAGGTGCAGCACCTCGAGCTCTCGCGCGTGATCGCCCGCAACTGGAACGCGCGCTTCGGCGAGTACTTCCCCGAGCCGCAGCCACTGCTGACGCCGACACGGCGGATCGTCGGGCTGGACGGGCAGGCGAAGATGTCGAAGTCCATGCAGAACACCATCGGGCTGCTCGACGACGCCGAGACCACATGGGCCCGGCTGCGCCCGGCGGTGACCGACCCGCAGCGCGTGCGGAAGACCGATCCCGGCCGTCCGGAGGTCTGCAACGTGTTCGCGCTGCACGGCGCGTTCAGCGATGCGGCGACGCAGGCCGACGTCGCGACGCGGTGTCGCACGGCGGCGTGGGGCTGCATGGACTGCAAGAAGGTCCTGCACGAGGCGATGGAGCGCGAGCTGGTGCCGATCCGCACGCGGGCGCAGGCGCTGCGCGACGAGCCGCAGCGGCTCGACGACGCGCTGGCGGACGGCACGCGGTACGCGCGGGCGGCGGCGCGCGAGACGATCGCGCACGTGAAGGACGCCATGGGCCTCGCCCCGGCGGGTTGAGCGCCCGTGGACGTGGCCCTGCTCGGCTGGTGGAACGACGCGGTCGACCTGCTGCGGCTCGACCTCACGGCGAAGCTCGTGCTGGTCGTCCTGCTGGCGGGGGCGATCGGGCTCGAGCGGCAGCTGGCCGGCAAGCCCGCGGGGCTCCGGACGCAGATCCTGATCGGCATCGGGGCGACCCTGGTGACGGACCTCGCGCTCCGCGTCGGCGGGCCGCGCTCCATCCCGTCGCACATGATCCAGAATGTGATCACGGGGGTCGGGTTCCTCGGGGCCGGGACGATCCTCCGCGGCGAGGGGGGCATCGTGCAGGGGCTCACCTCGGCGGCGACGATCTGGGTAGTCGCGATGATCGGCATCGCGGTCGGGGCCGAGGCCACGCTGGAGGCCGTGGGCACGACGATCGTCGTGCTGCTGGTGCTGCAGGGCCTGGGGCGGTTCGAACACCGGCTCACGCGGGTGCGGCGCAACGTGCACGTCGCCCTGCGGGCGCGGCCGGGCAGCGCGTGGGACCCGTTCGAGGAGGTGCTCGGGCTCTACGGGATCCGCGTGCTCGAGCGCCGTACGTGGCCGCACCCGACCGATGTGGTCTTCGAGCTGCGAGTGACGGGACCGGCGGGGGTGCTGGGTATCGCCCGCGAGGCGCTCGCGGCGCGGGGCGACGTCCTCGACGTCTCGGTGGACTGACCGGTGCCCGTCCTGGTGGTGGACCTGCAGTCGAGTTCGCGGAACTGGGCGCTTCCGGCGAGCGGCGCGGACGCCATCCGCGCGCGAACGCCGGCCGGCTGGACGGTGCGCTTCGTCGCGTCGCCGACGGTGAGCGACGGGGATGGCGGCGCGCCGCCAGGCGCCGAGGTGCTCGGGCAGATCGCCGACGCCGAGGTGTACTTCGGCTTCGGCATCGGCGAGCCGCTCTTCCGCGCGGCGCCCCGGCTGCGCTGGGTGCAGAGCGCGGCGGCGGGCGTGGCCTCGCTGCTCCACCCGGCGATGCTCGCCAGCGACGTGGTGCTCACGAACGCGGCCGGTCTGATGGCCGAGCCGATCGGCGATCACGCCGTCGGGGGCATCCTGTCGCTGCTGCGCGGCTTCGACGTCGCGCAGGCGGCCTACCGGGACGGGCGGTGGGACAAGGGGCCGTTCGTCGAGGGGAACCTGCTGCGGGAGGCCTCGGAGTGCCGGGCGCTGATCGTCGGGGCGGGGGGCATCGGCTCGGCGATCGCGCGGCGACTGTCGGCCCACGGGATGCACGTGACGGGGCTGCGGCGGCGGGTCGAGGCGGGTCGTCCCGACGGGTTCGACGCCGTCGCCGGACTGGAGGCGCTCGACGCGCTGCTGCCGGGGACCGACGTGCTCGTCCTGGCGGCCGCGCACACGCCGGCGACGCGCGGGCTGCTCGACGTGTCGCGCCTGGCCGCGCTGCCCGCGCACGCGATCCTCGTGAACGTGGCGCGGGGGGCCCTGGTGGACGAAGCGGCGCTGGCGGCGGCCCTGCGCGCGGGCCGCCTGCGCGGGGCGGTGCTCGACGTCTTCTCGCAGGAGCCGCTGCCGGCGGGGCATCCCCTCTGGGGGCTGCCCAACGTCATCTTCACCCCGCACATCTCGGCCATCTCGCCCCGGCGCTTCTGGGATCGGCAGCTGGAGCTGTTCCTCGACAACTGGGACCGTTACCGTCGCGGCGAACCGTTGCGCAACACGGTGGACAAGCGGGCCGGTTACTGAGACGTTAGGGCAATGGAACGGATCATCAAGGCGGCGGTGGATCGCGGCGCGAGCGACCTGCACATCAAGGCGGGGGACGTCTTCCGGGCGCGCATCAACGGTCGCCTCGTACCGCTGACGAAGCAGGCGCTGACTCCCGAGCAGACGCGGGCGATCGCGCAGCGGCTGATCGCCAACGAGGAGGACCGCGCGCGCCTCGAGAAGATCACCGACTACGACTGCTCGTGGGGCGCACCGGGCATCGGTCGCTTCCGGGTGAACATCCTCCGGCAGCGGTCGAGCTTCATGATCGTCATGCGGGTGATTCCGTTCGAGGTGCCGTCGTTCGATCGCCTGGTGCTGCCGGCGGTGCTGCCGCAGGTCGCGGAGACGGAGCGCGGGATGGTGCTGGTGACCGGCACGACCGGTTCGGGGAAGTCGAGCACCATGGCCGCGATCGTCAACCACATCAACGCGCACCAGAACCGCCACATCGTCACGCTCGAGCACCCGATCGAGTTCCTCCACCGCGACCTGAAGTCGAGCGTGACGCAGCGCGAGATCGGGGTGGACACGCCGAGCTTCCGCGACGGGCTGCGGGCCGCGCTCCGGCAGGACCCGGACGTCATCCTGATCGGCGAGATGCGCGACGCCGAGACGATCGACACCGCGATGAAGGCGGCGGAGACCGGGCACCTGCTCGTCTCCACGCTGCACACGCCCGATGCGCAGAGCACGGTGCTGCGCATCCTGGCGATGTTCGCGCCGGAGGAGCAGGAGGTCGTGCGCGTGCGCCTGGCCGAGTCGCTGGCGGCGGTCGTGTCGCAGCGGCTCCTCCCGACGGCGGACGGGCAGGGCCGGGTCGCGGCGGTGGAAGTGATGATCGCGACGCCGGTGATCAAGGACATCATCCGCGAGGGGGCCCGGCTCGCCGAGATCCGCGACTTCATCGCCGACGGACGCGACCAGTACGGATCGCAGACGTTCGACCAGCACCTCGGCGATCTGGTCGCGAAGGGCGTCGTCCTGTTCGAGACGGCGCTCGCTGCGAGCACCCGGCCGGCGGACTTCGAATTGCAGCACCGCACGTTCCGCCGCGTGTCGGCGCGGGTGCCGGCGCCGCCGCCCGACGTCCCGCCGCCGACGACGCCGACGCCGCTCGACGCCGGCACGATCGACGGGCTGTCGCCGGACCCGTTCGGCCTCGGCGGCGGGGGCGCCTGATGCGGCGCCTCGAAGGGATCTTCCCCCCGGTGGCGACGCCGTTCGACGCGTCCGGCGCGGTGGCCTGCGACGCCTTCCGCGCCAACCTCCGCACGCTCATGGCGCGCGGGCTGCACGGCGTGGTGGTCGCCGGATCGAACGGCGAGGCCCCGCTCCTGGACGAGGCGGAACGCACCTGCCTCGTGCGGTGCGCCCGCGAGGTCGTGCCGGCGGACCGCTGGCTGATCGCCGGCATCGGCGGCGAGAGCACGCGCCAGACGATCGCGCGGGCGAAGGCCGCGGCCGAGCACGGTGCCGACGTGATGCTCGTCGCCTCGCCGCACTACTTCGGTCCGCAGATGACGCCGGCGGCGCTGCTGGCGCACTTCACGGCGGTCGCGGAAGAGAGCCCGAAGCCGATCGTGCTCTACAACATCCCGAAGTACGTGCACTTCGCCATTCCCGCCGACGTCGTCGCCGCCCTCGCGGGGCACCCGAACGTGGCGGGGGTGAAGGACTCGTCCGGTGACGAGGCGCAGCGGGCGGGGTACCTCGGCGCGCTCGCGGGACGCGGCGTGTTCCTCACGGGCGCGGCGCATCAGCTCGCCGACGCCATGGCCGAGGGCGCGGCGGGCGGCATCGTGGCGGTGTCGCAATTCGCCACGGCGCTTACGCTGCGGCTCTACGAGCGCGCGCGCGCCGGCGACGTCGAGGGAGCCCGCGCAGCCCAGGCCGAGCTCTCGCCGATCGCGCGCGAGATCGTCGGCGGGATGGCGGTGCCGGGCCTCAAGGTCGCGATGGACCTCACCGGGCTCGTGGGGGGGCCACCGCGGCCGCCGCTGCTCCCGCTCGACGATGCGGGGCGGGCTCGGGTGCGGGAGCTGCTCGCCCCTCTCGGGGTGCTGGTCGGCTGATCGCGCGGCGCCCCCGGCGCCGATCAGCGCTGCCGGGCGAGCCCAAGCCGGTGCAGGACGCCGTCGGGGTCCCCGGGGCGGCGCGGTACTGCTCGGTCGGTCCCACGATGAACGCGGTTACTCCGTCCACGCGGGCCTCGCCGTCAAGCGGCCGGGTCGCCGCCGTCCCGATCTGGGCCACCCCTCGCCAGCGACCGTCGGCCGGCGGCGAGCCGGTGCCGTCGCCGAAGCGCACGCGGATGACGACGAGACTCGTGGCGGCGGCGTCGGGCTCGAGCGTCGCCCGTGCCCCGGCCGCGATGCCGGTGGCCGTCGCAGCGGGGGCCAAAGGCACCGGCGACACGCACGTTCCGGATTGGCCCGGCACCCGGGCCCCGTACGCATAGAACAGCGTGTCGATCGTCCGGCCGGTCCGGTTGACGACCTGCACGAGGACGTCGCCCTCCCCGCGTCGGCGTCGCTCGAACCGAAGCTAGGCGGTTCGTCCAGCGCCCCGAAACCCGTGGAGGAGCGGCGCCGTACCCCCGGCATGGCGCTGCTGCTGCTCGTCGTGGCCTGCGTGGCCGGTCTCGCGATGATCCTCCTCGGCTTGCCGGGCACGTGGCTCATGATCGGGGCCGCGCTGACCTTCGACTGGTTCGTGCCCGGGGAGACCTTCGGGGTGTGGACGATGGGCGGGACGCTCGTGCTGGCCCTGATCGCCGAGGTGCTCGAGTTCACCGTGGCCAAGCGCTACACCGAGCGGACGGGCGGATCGGGGCGCGCCGGGTGGGGGGCGCTGCTCGGGGGACTGGGTGGCGCCTTCGCGGGGGTGCCGGTGCCGGTGATCGGATCGGTACTGGGCGCCTTCGCCGGGGCGTTCGTCGGGGCGTTCGTGATGGAGTGGACGGTGCGGCGCGACGACCCCGCCGGGCTGGTGCGCGTGGCCACCGGGGCGCTGGTCGGCCGGGCGGTGGCGACGGCGGCCAAGCTCGGGGCGGGCGTCGCCATTGCGGCGTGGCTGGTGATCGTGGCGGCGGGCGGCGGTTGAGAATCCCCCGTCGCGCCGTAGATTGCTCCCACGCCCCGCGGCCGTCCTCCCCGGGGCGTTTTTCGTGCCCGCCGGCCTCGCGCCGGCCCCGCCGCTTTCCGGCGCCCCCCCCGCGGGAGGCGCGCCGAGGTCCCGATGTTCGATTCGTCCGTCCGTACCCTCGTCGTCGTCGGCGCCCAGTGGGGTGACGAGGGCAAGGGGAAGCTCGTGGATGTGCTGGCCGAGCAGGCCGACTGGGTGGTGCGCTATCAGGGCGGCGCCAACGCCGGCCACACGGTGTACGTCGGGGAGCAGAAGACGGTGCTTCACCAGGTGCCCAGCGGCATCCTGCACCCGGGGGTGCGCTGCGCGATCGGCAACGGCGTCGTGCTCGACCCGGCCCAGCTCTTCGTGGAGATCGAGAAGCTCGTCGCGCAGGGCGTGGACGTGGTGGGCCGGCTCTACGTGAGTGATCGGGCGCATCTGGTGATGCCCTATCACAAGCAGGTGGACGGGGCGTCGAGCGCCTCGAAGGCGATCGGGACGACGGGTCGCGGCATCGGTCCCTGCTACGTGGACAAGGTCGCGCGCCGCGGGGTGCGCGTGCTCGACCTGCGCAACCCGGCGCGGCTGCGGACGCTGGTCGAGGCGGGCGTGGGTCACGCGAACGAGCAGCTGGTGGCGTCCGGCAGCGCGCTCCGCGCGTCGGTGGACGAGACGATGGCCTTCCTCTCGGACGTCGCGCCGCGGCTGCTGCCGCTGGCCGAGGACGTGGGGCTCGCGCTGTCGAACGCGGTGAAGGCGCGCGCGGCGCTGCTGCTCGAGGGGGCGCAGGGGTCGCTGCTGGACGTGGATCACGGGACGTATCCGTTCGTGACGTCGTCGAACACCACGGTCGGCGGTGCGGCGACCGGCGCGGGGGTCCCGCCGACGGCGCTGCACGCGGCGCTGGGGGTGGTGAAGGCGTACACCACGCGCGTCGGCAACGGACCGATGCCGACCGAGCTCGGCGACGCGCTCGGCGAGGAGATCCGTCGCATCGGCAACGAGTTCGGCGCGACGACGGGGCGCCCGCGACGCTGCGGGTGGTTCGACGGGGTGGTGGCGCGCTACGCGGCGCGCGTGAACGGGCTCACGGCGCTGGCGGTGACGAAGCTCGACGTGCTCGACACGCTCCCCGAGCTCAAGCTGTGCACCGGCTATCTGGTGGACGGGGAGCTGCTTCGCGAGTTCCCGGGCGACCTCGACCTGCTGGAGCGCGCGGTGCCCCAGTACGACGTCCTGCCGGGCTGGCGAAGGAGCACGGCGGACGCGCGGCGCTGGGACGACCTGCCGGGCGAGGCGAAGCGGTACCTGTACCGCCTCGAGGAGCTCTCGGGGACGCCGATCCGCTACGTGAGCGTCGGGACGCGGCGCGACCAGATCATCGACGTGAAGGCGTGACGGCCGTGGCGGGCGGCGCGCCGCCACCACCGGCGCCGCCGGTGGTGGTCGTGGGGGCCGGTCCGTGCGGCCTGGCCGTCGCGTGCGCGCTGGCGGACGCCGGGCTGCCGCATCTCGTGCTGGATGCGGGCTGCGTGGTGCAGGCGATCACGCAGTACCCGCTCTACGGCACGTTCTTCTCGACGGCGGAGAAGCTGGCGATCGGTGGAGTGCCGTTCGTGGTCGCGGAGGCGAAGCCGACGCGGCGCGACGCGCTGGCCTACTACCGCGGCGTGGTGCGGGCCCGGGGCCTGCACGTGCGGCAGTACGAGCGGGTGACGGGCGTCGAGCGGGCGGTCAGGGGTGGGTTCGTCGTGCACACCGAGACGGCGGAGGGGTCGCGGGAGACGGCGGCGCGCGGCGTGGTGGTCGCCACCGGGTACTTCGGCACGCCGAACCGGCTCGGCGTGGTCGGCGAGGACCTGCCGCACGTGACGCACCAGTACCGGGAGGGGCACGAGGCCTTCCAGCGCGAGGCGCTGGTGGTCGGGGGCGGCAATTCGGCCGTCGAGGCAGCGCTGGACCTCGCGCGGCACGGCGCCCGGGTGACGATGGTGCACGTGGGCGAGGGCTTCGACCGCAACATCAAGCCGTGGATCCGCCCCGACTTCGAGGCCCGGGTTCGCGAGGGGACGATCGCGATGCGGTGGAACACCCGCGTGACGGCTCTGCGGGCCGGCTGGGCGACGGTGACCGGCCCGGGCGGTGCGGAGGACCTGCGGGCGGAGCACGTGTACCTGATGACTGGCTACACGCCGTCGCCCGGGCTGCTGACGGGGCTCGGGGTGCCGGTGGATGCCGGAACGGGGGTGCCGGCGCACGATCCGGCGACGATGGAGACGCCGGTGACCGGCGTGTTCGTGGCGGGGGTGCTGGTGTCGGGCTTCGACGCGAACCGGATCTTCATCGAGAACGGGCGGGAACACGGGGCGCTGATCGCCGCGGCGCTGGCCGCGCGGTAGATTCCGCGCACCGCACGTTCCGCGTCCCCCGGTGCGCGTGGCGGACGACGTGCGACGCGCCTTCGACCCTCGCCATGTCCAGAACCGACGTCCTCGAGAAACTCGTGTCGCTGTCCAAGCGGCGCGGCTTCATCTTCCAATCCTCCGAGATCTACGGGGGCACGGGGAGCGTGTGGGACTACGGTCCGCTCGGCGTGGAGCTCAAGAAGAACCTCAAGGACCGCTGGTGGCACGCGATGGTGCGGAGCCGCGACGACGTCGAGGGGCTCGATGCGGCGATCCTGATGCATCCGCGCACGTGGGAGGCGTCGGGGCACGTCGCCGGCTTCACCGACCCGCTGGTGGACTGCAAGGCGTGCAAGGGGCGGTTCCGAGCCGACAAGCTCGAGGACGCGCGGTGCCCGCGGAAGCCGAGCCGGCAGCCGGGCCAGCACGCCGACTGCGAGCTGACCGAGCCGCGCAACTTCAACCTGATGTTCAAGACGTTCATGGGCCCGGTCGAGGAGTCGGCGGCCACGGTTTACCTGCGTCCGGAGACGGCGCAGGGGATCTTCGTGAATTTCCTGAACGTGCAGCAGGCCCGGCGTCAGAAGGTCCCGTTCGGGATCGCGCAGATCGGCAAGGCGTTCCGCAACGAGATCACGCCGGGGAACTTCATCTTCCGGACGCGCGAGTTCGAGCAGATGGAGATGCAGTTCTTCGTGGACCCGGGGCAGCCCGCGGGCGGCCGGACGGACATGGAGTGGTTCGAGTACTGGAAGGCGGCGCGCATGGAGTGGCACCTCGCGCTCGGCCTCGAGCGCGAGCGGCTGCACTTCCACCAGCACGGACCGCAGGAGTTGGCGCATTACGCGCGGGCGGCGTTCGACATCCAGTTCGACTTCGGCGGGACACTCGGATTCCAGGAGATCGAGGGGGTGCACCACCGCTCCGACTTCGACCTCTCGCGCCACCAGGAGTACAGCGGCAAGAAGCTCGAGTACGTCGATCAGGTGGCGAACCGCCGCTACGTACCGTTCGTGATCGAGACGTCGGTCGGCGCCGACCGCACGACCCTCGCGGTGCTCGCCAACGGGTACCGCGAGGAAGCGGTGCCGGGCGAGCCCGATGGGCGCACGGTGCTCGGGCTGATCCCGGCGCTCGCGCCGGTCAAGGCGGGAATCTTCCCGCTCACGAAGAAGGATGGGCAGCCGGAGATGGCGACACGGATCGCCGAGGCGCTGCGGCCGCTGTTCCCGGTGGAGTACGACGATTCGGGGTCCATCGGCAAGCGCTACCGGCGGCAGGACGAGATCGGGACGCCCTTCTGCGTGACGGTGGACGGCGAGAGCGCGGCGTCCGACTCGGTCACGGTGCGGCACCGCGACTCGCTGCAGCAGGAGCGGGTCGGGGTGGATGCGCTGGTCGGGTGGATCGCGGCGCGCGTCCGGTAGGGCGCGGCGCGCCCGCCGCACGGGGCGTGACGGCCGCGGCCCGCGGTCGTCCGCCACGGGGCGCCAGCCACGCCTCCCCATGCCGAATCACGCCGACCGACTGACCCCCGAGCGCCTGCGCCGCGCCGGCGAGGTCTTCACCGCGGCGGTCGCCCGCGCGTGGTGGATGGCGCACGCCGGCCATGCCCCCGGGGCGGCGCTGCAGGCGCTGCACGAGCGCCACGCAGCGGTGCTGGGCGAGGAGGCGCTGGCGGTCGCGCTCGAACTCTTCCGCGCCGACGACGGCGACGTCGCGCGGCGCCAGCGGGCCCGGGCGCTGCTCGAGTGGCAGGTCGAGTCGCGCGCGGCCCGGGCGGTGGCCGCGCTCGACGAACGGGAGATCGCGTGGAGCCGGACGGCCGTGGTCACACTGCCGTGGGGCGAGCGGCTGCCGTACGAGCAGGCACCGATCGCGATCGCCAACGCCGGGGACCGCGGGCGGCGGCTGGCGATCGACGAGGCCCGCGCAGCACTGGTGGCCCGCGAGCTCGCCCCGCTGCGCCGCGAGCGCTTTGCGCGCGAACGCGATGCGGTGGAGGGACTGGGGCTCGCGGGCGGGTACGTGGAGACCTTCGCCGAGGTCAGCGGCATCGACATCCGCGCGCTCGCCGCCGACGCGGCGGCCTTCCTGCGCGACACCGAGGCGCTCTGGCACGAGCTCTTCGCGGAGTTCGTGGTGCGCGGGGGCGGCATCGCGGCCGGCGAGGCGACGCGCGCCGACGCACTGTACCTGCTGCGCGGCCACGCCTTCGACGCCCACTTTCCCGCCGGGCATCTGGAACCGGAGATCCTGCGGCAGGTCCGCGAGATGGGGCTCGATCCCCTCGCCGGCGGGCGCATCCGCCTCGACACGGCGGACCGGCCGGGCAAGCGCGCGCGCGCGTTCTGCGCGCCGGTGCAGGTGCCGGACGAGGTGCACCTCGTGCTGCGGCCGCAGGGCGGGGCGGCCGACTGGCGCACCTTCCTCCACGAGCTGGGGCACGCGCTCCACTTCGCCCACATGACGCCGGGGACGCCGTTCGAGGACCGCTGGCTGGGTGACCACTCGATCACCGAGGGGCTGGCGATGCTCTTCGACCATCGGCTGCACGATCGCGGGTGGCTCGCCCGCTACGCCGGCTTGCCGCGGCGGGTCGTCGCCGCGTGGCGTCGGGCGGCGGCGTTCGAGGAGCTGCAGTTCCTGCGGCGCTACTGCGCGAAGCTCGCCTACGAGCTCGTGCTCTACGGCGGCGGCGCGTCGTGGGACGACTTGCCCGGTGCCTACGCCGACACGCTCGGGGCGGCGACGCGGTTTCGCTACCAGCCGGCCGACGCGCTGGTGGACGTGGACCCGCGCTTCTACGGCGCGCGTTACCTCCGGGCGTGGCAGTTGCAGGCCGCGCTGGGAACGACGCTGACCGAGCGGTTCGACGAGGACTGGTGGCGCAATCCTGCGAGCGGGCCGTGGCTCGCAGCCGAGGTGCTGGCCCACGGCCAGCGCGAGTTGGGGCACGACCTCGCGCAACGGGTGACGGGGCAGGCGCTGTCGTTCGCGCCGCTCGTGCGGGCGCTCGAGGCCATGGTCGCCTGACGTGCCGGACCGCCGCCGCCCCACGACGCCGCGCTCGCGGCTGATCGGCCCGGCCGCGCGGCCGGCGGCGGAGACGCCCGTGTCGCTCGCCGCAGTGCGGGAGATCGCGCACGCGTTCATCGCCGCCGAGCGCCCGGAGGACGTGCTGCAGTACGCGCTCGACCGCACCGGCCCGGTGCTCGGCGCGGCCTTCGCGTCGGTGTACCTCGTGGAGCCGGCCAGCGAGCTCATGCGGCTGGTCGCGTCGTGGCACTGGCCCGCGAAGTTCCGCCCGTGGCTGGGCGAGATGCGCGTGCGGGTCGGGCAGGGCCCGAGCGGCGAGGCGGTGAGTGACCGGCGCGCGATCGAGGTCCCCGACGTGCTCGCCGACGGGCGGTTGGCCGACTGGGTGGAGGTGGCGCGCGAGCTCGGCTTCCGCGGGCTGGTGGCGGTGCCGCTCGAGTCGGGGCAGCGGGTGCTCGGCGCCGCCGCGTTCTACTTCGCCGAGGCGGGGGCGCTGCCGCCCGAGCGGCGCGCCCTCGCGCGGCTCGTGGCCGACCAGATGGCGGCGGCGGTCGAGAAGGCGGGGATGATCGCCGAACTGCGGCGCGCCAACGCCGCGCTGCAGGAGGCGAACGCCGAGCTCGCGCGGCAGCACGAAGCGCTGAGCGAGGTCCGTCGGCTCGAGGAGGGCTTCCTGGCCAACATGTCGAACGAACTCCGGACGCCTCTCACCGCGGCGCTGCGCTACGTGACGATGCTGCAGGCCGAGGCGTCCGGGCCCCTGACGGCCGACCAGCGCGACGACCTCGCGAAGGTGCAGGAGTCCAGCGAGCGGCTGCTCGCCCTGATCGACGACCTGCTGCTGCTCACGGCGGACCGGCGGGACGCGCTGCCGCTCGCGCCGGTCGCCGCGGACCTGGCCGCCACCGTGCGCGAGGCGATCGCCGGCGTGGGCGGGCGGCGTCCGGCGGTGGCATTCGTGGAGGACCTGCCGCGCGTCGCCGTCCCCGCCACGACGGACCACCGCAAGGTGGCCAGGATCGTCGCTGCGCTGCTCGCCAATGCCTACGCGTTCACGACACAGGGCGAGGTGCGCGTGTCGCTCGAGCCGCGGGGCATGCGCGTGCGCATCGGGGTGCACGACACCGGCATCGGCATCCCTCGGGAAGACCTCGAGCGGGTCTTCGAGGACTTCCGGCAGCTCGACGGGGCGGCGGACCGGGGCGTCGGTGGCGCGGGGCTGGGACTCGCCCTGGCACGCCGGCTGGCGCGCCGGCTCGGCGGCGACGTGACCGTCCGCTCCGATGCCGGTGCAGGCTCTAGCTTTCTGGTGGACCTCCCCCTGGTGCCGCCAGCGGGGGCGCCTGCCGGTCCCGGCTGAGGCATCCGCCTGCCGGGCCCGGCGTCCCGACCAGCCGGAGCGATTCGTGCCACACCACCAGAGCCAGTCCACCCTCCAGCGGCGCCGCACGACGATGGCGCCCGCCGCCGTGCTCGACGCCGCGGAGGAGTTCTTCACGCGCCGCAACGCGGTTTACACGGCCTTCCTCGAGCGTCGCGGCGACGGGCATGCCGTCTTCCGGGGGCAGGGCGGGGAGGAGATCGCCGTCGGCGCGCAGGTCCGCGACGGCGCCACCGAGGTGACGGGCTCGAGCTACATGTTCGACGCCCAGGTCGCGCGCTTCCTCTCGACCCTCCCGGTCGCGCCGGCGCCCGCCGCGCCGGCCGAGGGGGGGGTGGCGACGCCTCAGGCGACGCCTCAGGCGACGCCGCAGGCGACGCCTCAGGCGGCGCCGTGACGCCGCCGCTGACGACGCGCCTTCGGGTGCGTCCGGATCCGGTGGTGGTAGGGGGCCCGGGCACCCCGGCCCTCGTCTTCCGCGTGCAGTCGCTCGACGGCTGGGACGCGGTGCGGGTCGAGGCGCCGGCGGTGACGTCGGTGCGCGAGGTGAAGGTCGCGGCGCTCGCGGCGCTCGAGCCGGGGGCGGAGCCCGACCAGTTCGTGGTCAAGCATCGGGGGCACGAGGTCACCGACGAGGCGCAGGCGGTGTCGGCGGTCGGTGTCCGCGACGGGTCGATCCTGTCGGTCGCGTTGCGCCGGCGGCGGCCGGTGCGCTGACGGGCGCCGGCCGATGCGCGTCGCGTTCGTGAGCCACGCCGACTGCGGCCGCCACGACACGGGCTGGGGCCATCCCGAGCACGTCGGGCGGTTGCGGGCGGTCATGCGGGCGGTGGGACGCGACCAGGCGCTGTTCGAGCGGCTCGAGCACGTCGAGGCGCGGCACGCGACGGCCGAGGACCTCGTCCTGGCGCACGCCCCGGCCTACGTCGCCCGCGTGCGGACGCTTGTGGAGGCGGGGGGGGGCCGGTTCGACGCCGACACGGTCGCGAGCGAGGGATCGTGGGACGCCGCGACGGCGGCCACCGGCGCGGTGCTCGACGCCGTGGATCGCGCGTTCGACGGGCGCAACCGGCGCGCATTCTGCGCGGTGCGGCCCCCGGGGCACCATGCGCTGCGGGCGTCGGCGATGGGGTTCTGCCTGTTCGGCGCCGTGGCGGTGGGGGCCTTCCACGCGCGGGCCCGCCACGGGGCCCGGCGCGTGCTCGTCTGCGATTGGGACGTGCACCACGGGAACGGCACGCAGGCGCTGGTGGAAGGGGAGCCGGACATCCGGTTCGTCTCGATGCACCAGTGGCCGTGGTACCCGGGGACGGGGGCCGCCGAGGACCGCGGGCCGCACGGGAGCGTGTGGAACGTGCCGCTGGCAGGCGGACTGGCGGCGGCGCGATACGTGGACGCGTGGCGGGGGGCGCTCGATGCGGCCACGGCGGGGTGGGTCCCGGACCTCGTGCTCCTGAGCGCGGGCTTCGACTCGCGGGCGCGGGACCCGCTGGGGGAGTTCACGCTGGAACTCGAGCATTTCGACGCGATGACGCGCGACCTCGTCGCGCGTGCCGAGGCGTGGTGCGGCGGGCGGCTCGTGTCGGCGATGGAGGGGGGCTACGACCCCGACCGGCTCGGCGAGGCGGTCGTTACGCATCTGGCCGCGCTCGGCTAACGTTTCGGGATGTTCTGCCCCGAGTGCGGCGCCTGGAACACGACCCGCGCGGCGACGTGCGCCCGCTGCGGCGTCGAGCTGCCCGCGATCCCCGACGCCCCGGCCGAGAAGCCGGACGAGGAGATCACGACGCTTCGCGTGGCGACGGGGAACCGCTACCGGATCGTCAAGCGGCTGGGCTCGGGCGGGATGGCGCACGTGTACTACGCCGAGCACGCGACGCTCGGGCGCGCGCTGATCGTGAAGGTGCTGCACCGGCACCTGGCGCGCGATGCCGAGATGCGCGAGCGCTTCTTCCGCGAGGCGGAGGCGGCGAGCCGGCTGAGCCACCCGCACATCGTCACGATCGAGGACTACGGCGAGGCGCCGGGCGACACCGTGTTCCTGGTGATGCCCTACTGCAGCGGCGGGTCGCTGGCCGCCAAGCTGATCGCGCAGCGCACGATCGACCCGGTGACGGTGGCGGCGACCTCGGCGCAACTGTGTCTGGCGCTCGACTACGCGCACCGGCACGGACTCGTCCACCGGGACATCAAGCCGGACAACGTGCTCTACGACGAAGACGGCAACGCGCGGCTGACCGACTTCGGCATCGCGACGGCGCGGTCGCACAGCCGGCTGACGGCAGGCGGGCGCGCGATGGGGACGCCGCACTACATGAGTCCCGAGCAGGCGATGGGGAAGCTGATCGACGGGCGGTCCGACCTCTACGGGATCGGCGTGATGCTCTACGAGTGCATCCTGGGCTTCCCGCCGTTCGACGGGGCCGATTCGTACTCGATCGGCTTCAAGCACGTCAACGAGGCGCCGGTGGCACCGGATGCGGTCGATTCCCGCGTGCCGGCGGCGCTCTCGCAGATCATCATGAAGTGCCTGGCGAAGCCGCCGGTGGAGCGGTGGCAGCGGGGCCAGGAGCTGGCCGACGCCCTGCTGCACTGGCTGGCCGCGGCGGCGCCGGGCACCGCGCCCCTGCGCCGGGCGCGCACGTCCCGCGCCTCGACCCCTCTCGGAGATCCCACGTGAAGCTGCACGCCGAAGTCCTGACGCTGAAGACGAAGCACCCTTTCATCATCGCCCGCGGCGGCGCCTCGGAGTACCGCACGGTGTTCGTGCGGCTCGTGGACGCCGACGGCACCGAGGGCTGGGGCGAGGCGGCGGCGACGCCGTACTACGGCGAGACGGCGGAGACGGTGCTGGCGGTGCTCGAACGCGTGCGGCCGATCCTGGAGGCCGCCGATCCGTGGCAGATCGACGTGACGGAGGCGGCGATCAACCGGAGCATCGGCCGGAACCCGGCGGCGAAGGTCGCGGTGTCGATGGCCCTGTGGGACCTCGTGGGGAAGCGCACGGGGCAGCCGCTGTGGAAGCTGTGGGGACTCGACCCGGCCGCGTCGCCGGCGAGCTCGTTCACGATCGCCATCCCGGCCACGCTCGACGACCTGCGCGCGCGCGTGCGCGAGGCCGTCGCGGCGGGATACCCGGTGCTCAAGGTGAAGCTCGGCAGCGACCGCGACGAGCAGATCATCCGCACCGTGCGCGAGACGGCGCCCGGGGCCCTGCTGCGCGTGGACGCCAACTGCGCGTGGACGCCGCGGCGGGCGCTGGCGATGATCCCGCTGCTGGCGGACCTCGGCGTCGAGTTCGTCGAGCAGCCGCTCGAGCCGTGGGACCTCGACGGACTGCGCTTCGTGCGCGAGCGGTCGGCGCTGCCGATCGTCGCCGACGAGTCGTGCCTGATGGCGAGCGACGTGCCGAAGCTCGCGGGGATCGTCGACGGCGTGAACCTCAAGCTGGCCAAGTGCGCGTCGCTCGGCGAGGCGCGAAAGCTCATCACCGTGGCGCGGGCGCACGGGATGCTGGTGATGGCGGGCTGCATGATCGAGTCGTCGCTGGCGATCACGGCAGCCGCGCACCTCGCCCCGCTGCTGGACTACGTGGACCTCGACGGCGCCGCGCTGCTCGCCGCCGATCCCTTCCGCGGGGCGACGATCACCAACGGCGTCGTCACGCTGCCGACCACCCCGGGGCTGGGCGTCACCCGGGCCTGAGCACGATGCCGCCGGAGCGCCTGGTGGACGTGGCGCTTCCGGCGCCCCTCTTCCGCCGGTACACCTACGCGGTGCCGGCCGGCCTCGACGCGCGGGTCGTGGCGGGCACGCGGGTCGTCGTGCCGCTCGGCGGGCGCCGCGTCGTGGGGATCGTCGTCGGCGACGCCGATCCGGCGCGCGAGCCGCCCAAGGGGCTGCGCGCGATCGCGGCGGCACCGGACGAGGCACCGGCCTTCGACGCCACCCTGCTGGCGCTCGGGGAGTGGATCGCCGACTACTACGCCGTGCCGCTCGGCCTCGTGCTGCGCGCGATGCTGCCGGCGGCGCTGGGCTCGGCGGACGCACCGGCCCCCGCCGCGCGCACCACGGCGGTGCTGGCGCTGGCGCGGCCACTGGAGACGCTGCTCGAGCGTGAGCGCGCCTTCGCGCGGTCGCCGAAGCAGCGCGGCGCGTACGAACTGCTCGAGTCACTGGGCGGGCGCGCCCCTGCTGCCCATCTGCGGGAGCAGTTGGGCGTGACGAAGGCGGTGCTCGACGGGCTGGTCGCGAAGGGGTTCGCCCGCTGGGAGCACGACGTGGCGATGCGCGATCCGTTCGCGTCGCGCCGGGTGCCGCCGGCGGCGCCGCACGTGCCGACCCCCGATCAGGCGGCGGCGATCGCGGCGCTGCGCGAGGCGCCGCCCGGGCACGCCGTGCTGGTGTACGGCATCACCGGCAGCGGGAAGACGCTGGTGTACCTCGAGTTCCTGCGCGAGGTCGTGGAGGGCCGCGGGCGGGGGGCGATCGTGCTGGTGCCGGAGATCGCGCTGACGCCGCAGACGGTGGACCGCTTCCGCGCGGTGTTCGGCGACCGGGTGGCCGTGCTCCACAGCGGCCTCTCGGACGGCGAGCGGCTCGATGCGTGGCGCGCGCTCGCCGCCGGCGAGCGGCGCATCGCCGTCGGGCCGCGCTCGGCGGTCTTCGCCCCGATCCGCGACCTCGGGGCGATCGTCGTGGACGAGGAGCACGAGCAGACGTACAAGCAGCACGAGACGCCGCGCTACCACGCGCGCGACGTGGCGGTGGTGCGCGCGCGGCTCGCCGGCGCGGTCTGCGTGCTCGGCAGCGCGACGCCGTCGCTCGAGAGCTGGGTCAACGCCGAACAGGGGAAGTACGCGCGGCTCTCCCTGCCGGCGCGCGCCGGGGCGGGGACGCTGCCGGCCGTCGAGGTGGTGGACCTGACGCGGGTGCCTCCGTCGCCCGACCCGCTGCGGCGCGTGCTGAGTCCGCCGCTCGAGGAGGCGCTGGCGGAGACCCTCGCGCGCGGCGACCAGGCGATCCTGCTGCTCAACCGGCGCGGTTTCGCGGCGTTCATCCAGTGCCCGTCGTGCGGCGACGTGGCGACCTGCCCGCAGTGCGCGATCTCGCTGACGCTGCACCGCGGCCCCGACCGGCTGCTGTGCCACTACTGCCAGCACGTCGAGCCGCCGCGCGCCGCGTGCGCGCGCTGCGGCGGCACGACGCTGGCACGGCGCGGCATCGGCACGCAGCAGCTCGAGCAGCTGCTCGCCGAGCGGTTCCCGCGGGCGCGGCTGGCGCGCATGGACGTGGACACCACGGCGGGGAAGTGGGCGCACGCGGAGATCCTCGACCGCGTGGCGCGGCGCGAGGTGGACCTGCTCTTCGGCACCCAGATGATCGCCAAGGGGCTCGACTTCCCCGACGTGACGCTGGTCGGGGTGGTGGACGCCGACACGGGGATCAACCTGCCGGACTTCCGGGCGTCCGAGCGGTGCTTTCAACTGCTGGCGCAGGTGGCGGGCCGGGCGGGGCGCGGCGCCAAGGGCGGTCGCGTGATCATCCAGACCCGCTCGCCCGGACACCATGCGGTGCGCTGCGCGGTGACGCACGATTACCACGCCTTCGTGACCGAGGAACTGGCCGGCCGCCGCTTTCCGGCATATCCGCCGGAAGTGCGGCTGGCGAATGTCGTGCTGAGCGCCCTCTCCGAGGCGGGGGCGCATGCCCTGGCCGAGGCGGCGGCGGCCTGGCTCCGCGACGCGGTCGGGCGGCTCGGTGATGCCGGGATGACGGTGCTCGGGCCCGCGCCGTGTCCCGTCGAGCGGATCCAGGCCCGCTGGCGCTGGCACGTGCTGGTCAAGAGCCGGGAGGCGGGGCCGCTGTCGCGCCTCGCGCGCGGGTTCGCGGCGCGGTTCCCCGTGCCGCCGCGCGACGGCGCGCGGGCGGTCTTCGACCGCGACCCGTCGTCGCTGCTGTAGCGGCGTCGGCCGACCGGGGCCGACCGGGGCCGACCGGGGCCGACCGGGGCCGACCGGGGCCGACCGGGGCCGACCGGGGCCGACCGGGGCCGACCGGGGCCGGGAGCCGGCCGCGGCCGAGGCGCAACCGCTTGAACGCGCGGCCGGGGCCATGGAGCTTTCGCGGGTGACCGAAACCCAAGTCCGCTTCCTCCGCGCCATCGCCGCCCGCGTGCCCCCGGCGCGCGTCGTCGAGGTGCATCTCTTCCCTGCGCTGCGGCAGGGGCCGATCGAGACCGGCGTCGCCGTGGTGGCCGAGCTGGGGGCCGAGCTGGGGGCCGAGCTGGGGGCCGAGCCGGCCGAAGGCGCCGACGCCGGGAGACATGTCGTGTACAGCGCCCGCTATCGCCACACGATCAAGGGGCCGGAGCGCGGCAAGTGGGAGGCGGACGTCGTCGCGGAGGCCGATGCACCGCTGGTGACGGTGGACGCCGTCGTGCGCGGGGTGCGGCAGCGCGCGGGCGACGTCGGTGAACCCGAGCGGCTCGACGGCGACGCATTCCGAGCCGCGGTGGCCGACGAGCCGTGGACGGCCACCCCGTAGCGCGTCCCGACGACGCGCGCGCGGCGGTCGAACGCTTCTCACGGTACCTGCGCGAGCACGGGCTGCCGGTGACGGGGCAGCGGCTCGCGATCGCGGAGGTGGCGCTGGGGGCCGAACGGCATCTGAGCGCCGAGGAGATCGCCGTCGAGACGCGCGCCCGGGGGCACGGCGTGGGCACGGCCACCGTGTACCGCACGATCGACGTGCTGCTGCGGAGCGGGTTGCTCGTCGAGCGCGACTTCGGCGAGGGGTTCCGGCGCTTCGAACCGGCGCGCGACGTGCCGCACCACGAGCACCTGCTGTGCACGGTGTGCGGCCGCGTGGTGGAATTCCGCGACGAACGGCTGGAGCGGATGACGACGCTGGCGGCGGAGGCGCGCGGCTACGCGCGTCAGTCACACCGGTTGGTGATCTACGGCGTCTGCGAGGGCTGTCAGAGGACGGGGCGGGGGCGCGGCGGTCCGGCCTTGCGGTAGGTGCGGGGGCCGACGAGGCGCGGCAGCCCGTTGCGGCGGGTGCCGGCCTGCCACGCGCCGGCGATGGAGTCGGGGAAGGCGGTGCCGAGGAACAGCCCGACGGTGTCTCGCGCCTCGGTGTTCACGAGCGCGAACAGGAGCGCAGTGCCGCGCAGCGTGCCGAGGCCCGAGACGCGCGTGGCCTGGGCCTGCGGGGGCACCACGGCACCCCAGCCGCTGACCGCCGAGATCGTGGCCCCGGGCGTCTCGATCCACAGCGCGAGGGAATCGGCGGGGGACGTCCACCATGCGTCGAGCGGCGTCGCGGGCGTCTGCGTCACGCTCACGGCGCGCCGTTGCATGGGCAGCATCGCGCCGAAGAGCCCGATGCCGCCACGCAGCTTGTTGATGATGCCGGCCCCGCCGAAGGGATCGTTGCCCGAGCGGTAGTAGTCGTAGAAGTTCGTGTCGAGGATGGCGATGGACACCAGCTGCACGTGCCCCGGCTGGAAGACGCTCGGGAATCCGCCATCGAAGAAGTTGCGCAGGGCACCGGTGAGGGCGAACGACGTCGAATCGTTGAAGAGGTTCCAGGGCCCGAGCGGCGTCTCCACGCGCACGCCGGCGGTGCGTCCCCCGGAGACCAGTGGCCACGTGAGGCGCAGCGTGTCCCGGGACCGGTCCATCGTGTCCGGCTCCGGGGTGACCGAGACGACCGGGCTCCACCCGGAGACCGGACCGGGAATGCGCGTCTCGCCCGTGACGGTGCGCCCATCGAGCGTGCGGATGTTCAACCGGTAGCGGGCCCCGGGCTCGAGCGCCACCGCCGAGGGCGGCAGGGGCCCGCCCATCCCCGGAATGCGCACGTCCGCCGCATAGACGCCGGTCGTCCGGCTTCCCGTCGTGGTCGGGACGAGCCGTTCGACGAGCTGCACCGAGTCGCCGGGAGGCGTCAGGCGCACCAGCCACACCGTCGCGCCGCCCTGCGGTATGCCGCCGGCGGAGGCGATGGGGTCCTGCGGGTCGTACGCCCGCGTGGTGTCAATGCGCACGCGCCCGGTGAGCGTCTCCTCGACGAGCACCTCGACGACGGGCTCCGCGGCATTCAGCATCCCGTGCACGACGAGCGTCGGCGAGGAGGGGGCGATGACCGTCTCGCCGAACGTGCACGAGGCCGCGAGGACGGCGAGGGGGAACGCCGCCAGCGACCGGACGCCCCGGCGCGGGCTCACCACGACACGCTCATCCCGACCGTCGGGAGCAGCGGGAACTGGGTGAAGGCCGAGCGCGTCGGCGGATTGTCGGCGTAGTCGAAGACGTACGTGAACACGTTGCGGGCGTTGTACGCGTTGATGATCGAGAAGTAGGGCGACCACTGCAGGCCCCACCGGGTCCCGGTGCGGGTGGCGGAGAGGTCGAGCCGCTGGAAGAGGGGGAAGCGCGCCGCGTTGCGCGGTCCGAAGGTGGGCTCGCGATCGGGACCGTCGCGATCGGTTTCCCAGGTGTTGCGGGCGGCGTTGTAGGTGCGTCGCACGATCTGCCCGTTGACGTCCGTGAAGGGCACGCCGGTACCGATGCCAAGTCGCACGCCGTATTGCCACTTGCCGCCCGGCTTGTACGACATGACGGCGTTGAGGTTGTGCCGCCGGTCGTGCACCGGGTAGAAGCGGCCTTGCGGGCCGTCTCGCACGCTCATCGCGAGCGAGTACGCGAGCCAGCCGGAGAGCTTCCGCGTCTCGAGTTGCCGCAGCAGCACGTCCACGCCGTAGGAGCGGCCGCTGGTGATGATGAACTCGTCGCCGCGCGTCCGGGGATCCTCCCGGAGGTTCGATGCAGGGAGTTGGCTGTAGTACTTGTAGTAGCCCTCCACCCGGATGAACCGGCTCTCGTCGAACCACCGCTCGACGCCGGCAATGGCCTGCCGCGCCCGGGCGACGGGGATGAAGCGGTCGGAGGTGAGCCAGAAGTCGAACACCCGCACCGGGGCCTGCTCGTTGCGCACGGCGAGGTTCCATTGCGACACGACGCCGCCGGCGAGGGTGAAGGCGAGGCGGGGCGAGGGAAGCCACTTCACCGAGAGCCGCGGCGAGAGGCCCGACCAGCCGGTGCCGGTGACCGTCTCGCCGCGCAGTCCGATGCGCATGAGCAGCCGCTCGGACGCGCGGAAGGTGTCGTCGAGGTAGACCGAAGCCGCCGAGGGCCGCTGCCGCAGGCCGAAGAGGTCGGGGCCGCCGGCCTGCGGGGTGGATACGTCGTAGTCCACGGCGTAGGCGCTCCACTCGTAGCCGGCGAGCAGCTCGTGCCGCCCGCGCCACTGCGTGGCCTCGCCCCACGCCCGCGCCTCGGAGACGCGGTTCCGGAAGGTGAGCGACCCCGAGCCCAGATCGAGTGTGGTGCCGAAGCGGGTCCAGCTCACGCGCTGCATCAGCCGGGCGCTGTCGGCTCCGGCCACCGCGCCCAGGGGTTGCTCGTAGGCCATGCCGGCCATCGCGTTGCCCCAGTCGAAGAGGAGCGACCCGCTCCCGGCCTGCGTGGAGTCGCCGAACGTCGCGAGCGACGCGTCGAGCACGTCCTGCCCGAGGTACCCGGTGAACGACAGCGTGCCGCGGCCGGGCAGTCGGTGCCGGACGTGCGCCTGCGTGTCGAAGAAGTAGTACGGCAGGACGTTGTCGGACACGGCGGCGATGAAGCGGTCGGCGTAGGTGCGGCGCCCGGAGACGTTCCACGACGTGCGGCCGCCGTTGGTCGTCCCCCCGAGCGTGAGCGACGACGCCAGCAACGAGACGCCGAGCGCACCGTGCACGCCGGAGCGCTCCTCCGCCTTGGGATTGACGGTCAGCACGCTCGAGAGCCGCGTCCCGTAGCGCGCCGGGAATCCGCCCGGCACGAGCTCGAAGTCGCCGACGGTCTCATCGATGAACGTGCCGAAGAGCCCGCCGAGGTGGAACGGGTTGTAGATCGGGTAGCCGTCGAGCAGGACCAGGTTCTGGTCGCTCTCGCCGCCCCGCACGTTGTAGCCGGCGGTGAAGTCGTTGGTGGCGACGACGCCGGGGAGGAGCTGGACGACCCGCAGGACGTCGGGCTCGCCGATGACCGGCAGGCGCTTGAGCACCTCGCCCCGCACGGTGATGCTCGCCGGGTCGGGCTTGCGGAGGAAGGCCTCCTTCTCCGGGGACGACGCGACGGTGCGGACGGCCTGGAGCTGGGCCGCCTCCCGCGTGAACCGCAGGGTCACCTCGGTCGTGTCACCGGCGGTGACGGTGACCGTCTGCTCCGCCTGCCGCCATCCGAGCAGGCGGATGCGCACCGTCCAGCGGCCTGCCGGGACGCGCGGGACGGTGAAGCGGCCGTCGGCATCGGTATAGGCCCCGGTGAGGGTACCGACGACCGAGACGGCCACGGACTGTACGCCGGCCCCGCCGGCGGCGTCCACGACGCGGCCCCGCAGCACGCCGGTCGTGTCGCCCGGCTGCGCAAGCAGCAGGGCAGCAAGGATGGGACTCAATGGCAACATGAGCTACGTGGTACCGGAACGCGCGCCGGAGGTTCCGGCCGAGACGAGGGCATTGCCCGCCTCCTCGATCTCGGCGTCGAGCTGCTGCCGCGCGACCAAGGTCCAGTAGCGGCCGCGCCGCGCGACAAGTTCGTCGTGCGTGCCGGCCTCGACGATCGCGCCGTCGTCGAGCACCAGGATGCGGTCGCAGTCGCGGAGGGCGCTCGCCCGGTGCGAGGCGATGAGCGCCGTGCGCCGCGCCAGCGCGCCGCGCAGCGCCTCGAGGATCCCCGCCTCGGTGTGGGTGTCCACCGCGCTCAGGGCGTCGTCGAGGAGCACCACGGCCGGGTCGCGGGCGAGGGCGCGCGCGATGGCGGCCCGTTGCTTCTGCCCCCCCGACAGGTTGATGCCGCGCTCGCCGAGCATGGTATCGTAGCCGTCGGGGAAGTGCCGGATGGTGTCGTCGAACTGGGCCGTGCGGGCGGCATCCTCGGCGCGCGCGTCGGCGTCGTCCCCGGGGGCGCCGTAGGCGAGGTTGGCGCGGATGGACTCGGAGAACAGGAGCGACTCCTGCGGCACGTACCCGATCTCGCGGCGCAACTCGGCCAGCGCGAGGTCGCGGAGCGGCACGCCGTCGAGCAGCACGACGCCTTCCTGCGGATCTCGGAGTCGCGGCACGAGGTCGAGCAGGGTGCTCTTGCCGCTTCCCGTCGCGCCGACGAGCCCCACCGTTTCGCCGGCAGCGACCGTGAAGGAGACGCGGCGCAGGATCCACCGGACCGGCGCGTCCGGCGGAGCGGGGTAGTGGACGCCCACGTCGCGGAACTCGAGCGTCCGTCCGCCGGCGTGCCGTGGCGGGAGCGCCGCCGGCCGCGCCGGGTCCGCCACCGCCGGTGTGGCGTCGAGGATGTCGAGGAGCCGTCCCATCGAGGCGGCTCCGCGCTGGAACAGGTTGGTGACCCAGCCGAGCGCGATCAGCGGCCACGTGAGCATGGTGAGCAGCAGGCCGTAGGCGACGAACGAGCCGATCGTGAGCCGGCCGTCGAGCACGCGGCCGCCGCCGACGGCGAGCACGACCACCGCACCGGCGCCGGCCAGGAGCGACAGCGACGGGTTGAGCACCCCCTGCAGCCGGGCGAGCACGAGGTTCCGCCGGGCGTACTCGCGGCTGAGGGCGGCGAAGCGCTCCACCTCGCGCCCCTCCTGCCGGAAGGCGCGGACGACGCGCGTGCCGGCGAGGTTCTCCTGCACCATCGCGGTGAGCCCCGCGAAGTGCTCCTGCGCCGCCTCGCTGCGGTCGTGGACCGCGCCCCCGATGCGCGCCATGAGCACGGGCAGCAGCACGAGCGGCGCGACCGCCAGCAGCGTCAGCGACGGTTCCAGCGCGAGCATCGCACCGAAGACGAACACGCTGCCGACGATGGTGTTCGTCAGGTACATGATGGCGGGGCCCGCCGCCATGCGCACGGCGCCGAGGTCGCTCGTCAGGCGCGCCATGACGTCGCCGGTGCGCATGCCCGCGTGCCACGCGGCGTCGAGGCGCGTGAGGGCGTCGAAGCAGTCGTTGCGGAGGTCGTACTCGACCTCGCGCGACAGCCCGTTGAGGAGGTCGCGCATCGCGAAGCGGAGCACGCCGGCCGCCACGGCCGTGCCGACCATCGCGGCCGCGAGCCACCAGGTCCGCGACGGCGGGGCGCCCCCGCGCATCGCGTCGATCGCCGCGCGCAGGTACCACGGGCCGGCGGTGCCGAGGGCGGCGCTGACGACCACGGCCGCGAGCCCGAACGTCAGCTTCCGGCGGTAGCGGGCCACGTACGGCACGAGCCGGCGAAGCGTCCGCCATCCGCGCGGACGAGCGGCCGGCGTCGGCCGCGGCCGATCGGGAGCCGTCACGCGGACGCTCGCCGTGCGATCTGGGCTGCGGCACTCATGGCGACGGGGAATCTAGCGCCGACCCGTCCCGCGGCCGCCCGCCTCACCACCCCATCGCCACCCCGTCGCGGCGCGGATCGGCCGCGCCCCACCATCCGCCGCCAGGACGGCGCTGGATCGCCGTGGCGCGACCGGTGCCGCCCGCGCGCACCGCCCAGCCCATCCGCTGCAGCTCGGCCAGCACGTCGGGGGCGACGCCGCCGGCCTCGTACCGGAGGGTGTCCGGCCACGCCTGATGGTGCCAGCGCGGCGCGGCGATCGCCCGGGTCAGCGGCATGCCGTGCTCGACGACGTTGAGCACGATCTGCAGGACGGCCGAGATGATCAGGCCCCCGCCGCGCGCGCCGACGAGCAGCTCGGGACGGCCGTCGGCGCCCAGCACGATCGTCGGCGTCATCGAACTGAGCATGCGCTTGCCGGGGGCGATTGCATTCGCCTCGCCCTGGACGAGGCCGAAGCCATTGGGCCGCCCCGGCCGCGCGGCGAAGTCGTCCATCTCGTCGTTCAGGAAGAACCCTGCCTCGGCGACGTACACCCCCGAGCCGAACAGGTCGTTGATCGTCGTCGTGGTCGCGACCGCGTTGCCCTCGGCGTCCACCACGTTGAAGTGCGTGGTCTCGGGGCCGTCCCGCAGCACGGACGGGATGTCGGCGATGGGCGTGGCCCGGTCCTCGGGGATCGTCGCGCGCAGCCGCCGCGCGTAGGCCTTGCTCGTCAGCTCGTCCACCGGCAGCGGCGTCGCCTCGGGGTCGCCGAGTCGCAGGTTGCGGTCGAGGTAGGCGCGTTGCAGCACGGCGCCGAGCTGGTGGGCGTGCGCGGTGGTGCCCGGCGGGGCGAGTCGTGGCCACGTTTCGAGGACGTTGAGGGCCTCGAGCAACGTGACCCCGCCAGACGAGACCGGCGGCATGGTGAGGATCGTCCGGTCGCGGTACCGGCCCGCGAGGGGGCGGCGCTCGGCCGCGCGATACGCCGCGAGGTCGGCGGTCGTGATGAGGCCGCCGCCGCGGCGCATCTCCGCCGCGATCGCCTCGGCCGTCGGGCCGCGGTAGAAGCCGTCGGCACCCTGCGCGGCGATGCGCTCGAGCGTCGCCGCGAGGGCGGGCTGCCGGAAGCGGGTGCCGCGCGCGGCGGGGCGCCCCTCGGGGAAGAACACCGGGCAGCCGGCGAAGCGGCAGATGAGGCGCTGGCTCCCCGCGAGCGCGGCTTCCATGGTGCTGTCCACCTCGAAGCCGTCGCGCGCGAGGGCGATGGCGGGGCCGACGACCGCCGGCCACGGCAGCCGCCCCAGACGGCCGTGCGCGAGGTGCAACCCCGCTACGGAGCCCGGCACTCCGCTCGCCCGGTGGCCGACGCGCGACGCGTCGGTGGGCTCGCCGTTCGCGTCGAGGAACATCTCGCGGGTCGCGGCCGCCGGTGCCATCTCCCGGAAGTCGAAGGCCGCCGTCCGACCGTCGGCCATGCGGACCAGCATGAAGCCCCCGCCGCCGAGGTTGCCGGCCTCCGGGTACGTGACGGCCAGGGCGAAGCCCACCGCCACGGCGGCATCCACGGCGTTGCCCCCCGCCCGCAGGACGTCCAAGCCGACCCGGGCTGCGAGCGGCTCGTTGGCGGTCACCATCGCCGAGTCGCCGCCGGCGACCCGCGCGCCGTCGCGCCAGGCCCACGTCGCGGTGGCGAACTCGCGCAGCTCCCGGTTGTCGGCGTCGCGCGGGACGGGGCGCACCGCCGACGGCACGGTGGCGCACGCGGTCGCGAGGGTCAGCAGGACCGCGAGGGCCGGTCGCGCCAGCGAGGGGCTCGGCATCGTCGCACGAGAGACCCGGGGGCGAGCCACACGCATCATGCCGGACAAGTTAGCTTGCGCCCGCCCGGCGACCATCCATGCCTTCCGTCCGCGATCCCCGCCAGACCGAGCAGCGCAATCCGCGCACGGCCGACCTCGACCTCGCGTCCCCGGCCGAGATCGTCGCGCGCCTCGCCGACGAGGACGCCCTCGTCGCGCCGGCGGTGCGTGCCGAGCAGTCGTCCATCACCCGGGGGCTCGAGGCGGTCGAGCGGGCCCTTCGCGCCGGGGGACGCCTGCTGTATGTCGGGGCCGGTACGTCGGGGCGCCTCGGGGTGCTCGATGCCGCCGAGTGCCCGCCGACCTTCGGTACCGACCCGGCGATGGTGGTGGGGATCATCGCCGGCGGCCGCGACGCGCTCGTGCAGGCGCAGGAAGGTGCCGAGGATCGTCCCGACGACGGCGCGCGCGAGATGGATGCGCACGGGGTGGATGCCCGGGACGTGGTCTGCGGGATCGCCGCCTCGGGGACGACCCCGTTCGTGCGCGGCGCGCTCGCCCGGGCGCAGGCGCTCGGGGCGGCGACCATGCTCGTGGCCTGTTCGCCCCCGCCCCCGGAGATGCTCGCGGTGACGGGCATCCCCATCGTCCTCCGCACCGGCCCCGAGGCGGTCACGGGCTCGACGCGGCTCAAGGCGGGCACCGCGACCAAGCTGGTGCTCAACATGCTCACGACGGGTGCGATGATCCGCCTCGGCAAGACGTGGGGCAACCTGATGGTGGACCTGCGGGCGACCAACGCGAAGCTGCGCGACCGCAGTGAACGCATCGTGGCCGAGGTGCTCGACGTGGACCGCGAGGGGGCCCGCACGTGGCTGGCGAAGGCCGACGGGCGCGTGAAGGTCGCGCTGGCGATGGCGCTCGGGGGCTGGTCGCGCGACGAGGCCGAGCGCCGGCTCGCCGAGGCCGGCGGCGTCGTCCGGCGCGCGCTGCCGCAGGTGATGCCGCCGCCGGTCACCGGCGGCGACGAGGTGTCGGGCTCGTGACCGCCGTGGGCCGCAGCGCCACCGATCCGGTACCCCTCGGGCATCGCGACGCCGACGCCGACGCCGCGCGCCGCGGGGCGGTCGTGGTGGGCCTCATGAGCGGGACGTCGCTCGACGGCATCAGCGCGGCGGTCGCGCGCTTCGCGGAGCGCGACGGCCGCGTCGTCCACGAGGTGCTGGGCACCTCGCATCGCGCCTACGCGCCGGCGCAGCGGACCCGGCTGGCGGCGGCGATGCAGGGCACCACGCCGCAGGAGACCTGCCGGCTGCACGCCGATCTGGGGCACTGGCTCGCCGAGGCGGCGATCGCGGCGGTCGCGGAGAGCGGCGTCGCCTGGGGCGATGTCCGGGCGATCGCGAGCCACGGCCAGACGCTGTGGCACGAGCCGGGCCACAGCACCTGGCAGATCGGCGATCCCTCGGTGATCGCCGAGCGCACCGGCGTCGAGGTGATCGCCGACTTCCGTGCGCGCGACATGGCGGCCGGCGGGCAGGGCGCCCCGCTGGTGCCGCTCGCGGACGCGCTGCTCTACTCCGCCCCCGGACACTGGCGCGCGCTGCAGAACATCGGCGGGATCGGCAACGTGTCGGTGGTGCCCCCGGGGGGCGTGCTCGAAGGGGTGCGCGCGTTCGACACGGGACCGGGCGTGGTGCTCATCGACGCGATGGCCCGGCGGGCGGATCCCGCGCTCCCCTTCGACGTGGACGGCCGCCTCGCGGCGCAGGGGAGGCCGGTCGAGGCCGTCGTCGCGGCGCGACTCGCCGAACCCTACTTCGCCGCCGCGCCGCCCAAGAGCACAGGACGCGAGTTGTTCTCCGCGGCCTACGCCGACGCGCTCTGGCGCGACGTCGCCGCCGCCGGCGGCACGGGGGCGGACGCGGTCGCCACGGCCGTGGAGCTCACCGCCCGCAGCATCGCCGATGCCTACGCGCGCTTCGCCCCGGAGCCGGTGTCCGAGGTGCTCGTGTCCGGGGGCGGCGCGCGGCACCCGGGGCTGCTGTCGCGGCTGGGCGTCCTGCTCGCCCCGCGCACCGTGGCCGCGTTCACGACCGCCATCTACGACGGCGAGGCCAAGGAAGCGGTGGCGTTCGCGCTGCTCGGGTGGCGGCATCTCTGTGGCGAGCCGGGCAACGTCCCCGGGGCCACCGGTGCGCGCGGTCCGCGCGTGCTCGGCGTGCGCGCTCCCGCCTGACGTCGCCGGTCGTGCCGATGCGCGTGGTCGCCGAACTGCTCGTTGCACGCGTGCCGTGGTCCGCCGACGGGGGCTTCGCGCCGGCCGCCGGTCTGGTGGATCGCGCGCTCGCCCTGGGCGTCGGCGGCTTCATTCTCGACGGGGGGACGCCCGAGGCGGTGCTGGGGTGGGTGCGGGAGGTGCGCCGTCGCTCCGCGGTGCCGCTGCTCATCGGGGCGGATGTGTCGCGTGGCGCGGGACAGGTCTTCGCGGGGGCGACCGGCCTGCCGCCGTATGCCGCGATCGGCCGGCTCGACGACGACGACGCCGTGCGCCGCGCCGCCCGGCTGACCGCCCGCGAGGCGCGGACGGCCGGCGTGAACTGGATCCTCGCGCCGTCGGCCGACCTCGCCGTGCACGCGGCGAACGCGGCGCTTGGCACCGACACCTTCGGGGCCGATCCGGTGCGCGTCGGGCGCTTCGTCGGGGCGTGGGTGGGCGCGTGCCAGGCCGAAGGGGTCCTCGCGAGCGTCGGGCGCTTCCCGGGACTCGGGCGGGCCATCACGCACCCGCACGGGAGCGCGCCCGAGGTGGACGCGAGCGAGGAGGCGTTGCGGCACGAGGACCTCCTGCCGTTCCGCGCCGCCATCACGGCGGGCGTGGCCGTCGTCGCCGTCGCCCATGCGCGGTATCCCACCTTCGATCCGTCGGGCGCGACGGCCGATACCTCGCCGGCGATCATGCGGGACCTGCTGCGCGATGAGCTCGGGTTCGACGGGCTCGTGGCGACCGACTGCCTGGGCAACCCCAGCGTGCGCGCGACGATCGGCGCCGGCGAAGCCGCAGTGCGTGCCGCCGCCGTCGGCTGCGACTTGCTCATCGGAGGGGCCGACCTCGACCTCGAGAGCGTGGTGGCGGCCCTCGATGCGGCGATGCACGACGGCCGCCTGCTCCCCGATCGCGTCGAGCAGGCGCGGCGGCTGCGCCGCAAGTGGGCACAGTGGGCGACGCCACCGATGGACTTCCTCAAGCCGGCGTCCTCCGACGTGCAATGGGCTGCGGCGCTGGCCGATCGCGCGCTGGTGCTCGTCCGCGGCGCCGACGGCCCCGTCCGGGCCCCGCTCGACGTGCTCGTCGTCAACGACGGTGCGGCATCGGCGTCGGTGGCGCCGCTGCTCGCGGCACTGCGGACGGCCGGCGCGTCCGCGCGGGAAGTCCCGCGTCCCGTGCCGGGGGCGCGCGGCACCGTCGTCGTCGCCCTGTTCGGCGGGAGCGATCCGTTCGCGCCGCGCTACGGCTACCGGCCCGCGGCGCTGGCACAGGTGCGGGATGCGGTCCGCACCGCCGAGGCGGCCGGGCGGCCGGCGCTGGTGGCCCAGTTCGGCGAGCCCGGACTCGCGACGGCGCTGGCGGACGGCGTCCCCGTGCTTTCGGCGTGGACCGGCGACGCGGCCATGCAGCACGCAGTGGGGCGCTGGCTCGCCGCGCGTCGCCGCGGGGGCTGAGCCGCCCGTCGGCGCCGCTGGACCCCGCGGGTCAGCGGCGCGGCAGCGCGGCGAGGACGCGGGACGCCGGGACGGCGTAAACGATGCGCCCGGCGCTCTCGGTGGCCCCGCCGTACACGACGCCGACGACGTGGCCCTCGGCGTCGAAGACAGGACTGCCGCTCGAGCCCTGCCCCGCGAAGGCATCCACCTGGACGACGTCGGCCAACGTCTTCGAGACGGTGCCGGCGCCGAGCGTCGAGCGGGCGGTGATGCGCGTGCCGCTCCCTTCCATCGGCGTCTCGATGCCGAGGGGATAGCCGATGATGGCGACGGGGGCGCCGACGCGCGGAGCTTCGGCCCGCAGGCCGGCGACCGCCGGGTACGTGCCGGCCTCGAGCTGCAGCAGGCCAAGGTCGTCGCGGTCGCCCACCCAGACGACGCGCGCCGGCAGCCACTCGCGCGTGTCGCTGAAGATCACGGCCAGGCGCCGCGGGCGGTTGCCGGCCTCGTCGCGGAGCAGGTGACGGTTCGTGACGATGAGCCCCGATGGGGACACCGAGAAGCCGGATCCGGTGAACTTCTCGCCGTTCTCCAGCTCGACGGCGATCAGGACCACGGCCTTGCCGCTCCGCTCGGCGACGGCGGTGTAGTCCATCTGCGCTGCGGAGAGGATGCGTTGCTGGCGCACCTGCACCGCACGGAGGCGCGAGCGCACGTCGGCGCCGCCGCCCGCGGCGAGTTGCGCGCGCAAGGCGTCGCCCTCGCGTCTCGCCCCGAGGAGCGCGGTGTCGAGGCCGCCGACCTGTGCCGACACGCGCGCGAGCTGGCGGTCGAACTGGGAGGTGAGCGAGTCCTGCCGTGCGAGGAGCGAGGCCAGCTCGGAGGCGCGGGCGTCGGCCGCCTGCTTCTGCTGCCACCACGCCCCGCCGCCGATCGCCGCGACGGCGGCGAGCCCGGCACCGAAGAGCCATGTCAGCTTGCGCGTCTCCTGCCGCACCGCGACGCGCACGCGCTCCTGCGTGGCACCGGCCCGGGGGACGGGGCGGGCGGGGGCCGCCGGGGCCGCGGCCGACGCCCGGGTCGGCGGTGCGCTGCCGCGCGATCGGCGCGATGCCCACGTATCGCCAACCGTGACCGTCACCGACGGCCCGCCCGACCCGAAGCGCAGGACATCGCCGGTCATGAGGGCCACCGGCGCCGTGACGCGCTCGCCGTTGACGAAGGTGCCGTTCGTCGAGCCGAGGTCGAGCAGCATGGCCTTGCCGTCCTCGACACGGATCTCGGCGTGCCGCGCCGAGACGTCGCGGTCGTGCTCGGCGTCGAAGCGGAGGTCGGAGAGCGGGTGCCGGCCGATCGTGACGACCGGCACGTCGAGCACTTCGCGCTGGCCGTGCCGCGCGCCGCCGCTGATGACGAACTCGAGGGTCACCGGCGGAAGAGCAGGGCGAACACCGCGCTGACGACGATGAACGCCGCGCCCACGAGGAGATAGAGACCGGTGGCATCGCGCTTCGCCGGCGGCGCCACGGCCGGTGCCACGGCCGGTGCCACGGCCGGCGCCCCCGCCGCCGGCGACGGCGCCGACGATTCCCCGGCGGAGGGATCGGGCGCCGCCTCGGGAGGGAGCGCCTCGACGGAGCGGGGGGTGAGCTTCGCCGTCGGGCGTGACGGGTCCACCACCGGGATGCCCATGGGCGGAGTGAGCGCGTCGGGGTCCGCCGGCACCGTCTCGCGGCTGGCGCCGCTGAAGCGGAAGACCTGGTGGCCCACCTCGTCGGTGTGGCCGGTGCGCGCGAGGCCTTCGCCTTCGAAGCGGGCGACCACGACGGTGATGTTGTCCGGGCCGCCCGCCTCGTTGGCGAGGTCGATCAGCTGCCGGCAGGCCTCGCCGAGGTCCGGCACCTCCGCGACGACGCGCGCGATGACGGCCGGCTTCACCTGCCCGGAGAGGCCGTCGGAGCAGAGCACGAGCGTGTCGCCACGCCGCACCTGCTGCGAGGTGAGGTCCACCTTGACGCGCGCCTCGGGGCCGAGGGCCTGCAGGATGATGTTGCGGCGCTCCGAGAGCTCGGCTTCCTCGACCGTCAGCTCGCCGGCCTCGACGAGCTTCTGCACGAGCGACTGGTCCTTGGTGATCTGCTGCGCCATGCCGTTGCGGACGAGGTAGGCGCGCGAGTCTCCCACCTGCGCCAGGAACAGGCGGTCGCCGAGGAGCCCGCAGATCGTCGCGGTGCTGCCCATGCCGCGGTGCTCCGGGCGCTCGGCGGCGTAGCGGTGGATCCGCGCGTTCGCCTCGACGCACGCATCCCGGATGGCGGCGGCGAAGGCCTCGGCGTCCTCGCTGGCCCCGGTGATCCAGCGGACGCGCATTTCCTCGAGCACCGTCTCGATGGCCATCGCGCTGGCGATCTCGCCGGCGGCGGCACCGCCCATGCCGTCGGCGACCATGAAGAGGGACCCTTTCGGCCCGAGGGCGTGGGTGCGGACCTCGGGCTGCAGCGTCGCGTTGTCGCGCGTGAGGTCGGCGACGACGAAGGCGTCCTCGTTGTGCTCGCGCGTGCGGCCGACGTCGGTGCGGCCGAAGACCTGGACGGAGATGGCGGTCATGGCGCGCACTTCCACACGTCGACGACCGCCTGCAGGTCGTTCTTCACGCGCGATCCCGGGAACTGGCCCTGGGCCGCCATGGCCAGCCGGCACGCGCGATCCTTCGAGTCGTCGGTAACGTAGGTGGCCATCGCACGGACGTAGGCGGCCTCGGCCTTGTCGTCGCGGTTCCTCAGGTTCGGCACGAGGGTGGGCAGCGCATCGAGGGCTTCCTGTGCCTTGCTTCGGTCGTCCGATTCGGCGAGCGTCCGCAGCCGACCGAGTTCGCGCGCCACGTCGGCCGCCGAGGGCGCCAACGCCGGCTGCGGCGCGGGCTTCGTCTCGGTGGGCTTCGCGTCCGGCGCGCCGCCCGGGGTGGTGGTGCCGCCGACCGGTGCCGGTACCGTTGCCGGTGCCGGTGCCGGTGCCGCCGAAGGTGCCTGCGCCGTTCTATCGATCGGTGCAGGCTTGCCACCGGGATCCGCTCCGCTGCGGAACCTCCAGAGGCCGACACCGCCGCCAGCGACGGCCAGCAGAGCGACGACGCCGACGACCACGCCCATCGAGCCGCCCTTCGTCCCGTCCCGGGCTGCGGCCGGGGGGAGGCCGCCAGCGAGGGACCGACGGTCCGACGGCCGCGCCACCCGCGTCGCGGGCACGGCCACGGTGCCGGCCTCGGACGCCGCGGTCCCGCGGGCGGGAGCGCCGCTCCCCGCGCGGGCCGCGCCGATCACCATCGTCGCCCCGTCGGCGGTTCCCGCAGCCGGCGCGACGACGTGCTCGAGGGCCCGGACGAAGTCCCGGGCGAACTCGACCGCGGAGCCGTAGCGGTCGCGCGCGTCGCGCGCCAGCACGCGATCCATCACGTCCTGCAGCGCCGTCGGCCACGCGACATCGGGCTTCACCTCGGCCAGCCGCCGGGGGACGTCGGTGAGGCGCATGATCATCGCCTCCTGCGCCGATTCGCTCGCGAAGGGCAGCGTCCCGGTGAGGCAGTTGAACGCGACGAGCCCGAGGGAGTAGATGTCGCTGCGCCCGTCGAGCTTGTCGCCGGCGAGCTGCTCCGGGCTCATGTACTCCGGGGTGCCGACGACGAGCCCGGTCTTCGTGACCTTCTGCGCCTCGTTGTCCGAGGCCTTGGCGATGCCGAAGTCCACGACCTTGACGAGGTCGGCACCGTCCTTCGTGCGCGTGACCATGATGTTGTCGGGCTTCAGGTCGCGGTGCACGATGCCCTGGTCGTGCGCGACGCCGAGCGCGGCGGCGACCTGGCGCACGATGTCGCCCGCGCGCGCCGGCGGGAGGGCGCCCGACGCCTCGACGAGCGCCGTGAGCGACTGCCCCTCGATGAACTCCATCGCGAGGTAGATCATCCCGTCGGGCGTCTCGCCGAAGTCGTAGATGGCGCAGACGTTCGGGTGGTTGATGCGCGCAGCGTTGGCCGCCTCGCGGTTGAAGCGCGAGACGGCGTCGGCGTCGGCGTTCATCGTGGCGTGCATGACCTTCACGGCGCTCTTGCGGCCCATCTTCACGTGCTCGGCCAGATAGACCTGCCCCATGCCGCCCTCGCCGAGCTTGCGCGTCACGTGGTAGCGCTCGGCGATCACCTGCCCGAGCAGGTCCGTCGCGCCGCCCGGGTGGCGCAGGGCGGTGCCGTCCTTCGGGCAGAAGCGCTGGTCGAGCTCGTACTCCGTCCCGCACTGCGGGCAGACCTTCATCTGGCTCACAGTGTCTCCACCCGCAGCAACTGGTCGCCCATGAGCAGTTTCTGGCCCGGTTCGACCGTCCGCTCGCCCCGGACGCCCAGCGCGACGCCGTTGCGGCTCCCCGTGTCCTGCACGAAGAACTCGCCGTCCGAGGAGACGATGGTCGCGTGGCGCGAGCTCATGGTCGCGTCGTAGGGGAAGACCCAGTCGCCCTCGATGCGCCCGATGTGCACCGACCGGCCCGGGGACAGGTGCAGCGTGTCGCGCGTGGAGCCGTCGCCTCGCAGCTGGGCCAGCACCGCGACGTCGGCGGTGGGCGTGAGCGACCCGAGCCGCCGCGTCTGGTCGGCCTCCGGCGGATGGGGCCCCGGATACCCGAGGCGACGGAACCGCACGAGCTGGGATCCGACCAGCATGACGTCGCCGTCGGTGAGCCGGACCGGCTGGTCGATGAAGTACCACGTGCCGTTGCGGGAGCCGAGGTCCCGCACCGAGAGGGTCCCGTCCCGCCACGTGAACTGGGCGTGGAGCGGCGACAGGTACACGTCGTCCGGGAAGACGAGGTCGGCGTCGCGGCGACCGACGACGGCCTCGTGCCGGTCGAGCATGAACGTCCTGACGATCCCGCCGTCGTCGTCGAGCAGGGCGAGCGTCGGTCCGGCGACGCTCGGCGCCTCCGCTGCCGCCGCGCCGCCCGACGGGCGCGAGCCGGCGACTCGATCACCGCAGTGCGGGCAGAACGGCAGATTGGCGTCGATCATCCGCCCGCAGGCAGAGCAGGTGGCCACAGGGGCAAGGTCGAGGGACGTACCAGCACCACGGGTCGGCAGCGCCGAGACCGCAGCGGACTCCCGGGATTGTCGCAGCGATGCGCCCGCGACGCCAGCACCCCGGGCGGCGCCCTCGTCGTTTCCCACGCCAGAGCGCCGGCTGGACGTCATGGTGGAGTATGACGCTCGGTCGTCCGGCCGGGCAACGCATCCCGGCCCGGGCGGCGGTCCGTCGCTGCGGTGTGCGGCGCCGGCGATCCTCCCCTCCGGCGTCGGCGATGGATACGTTGACGCCGATGCGTCCCAATCCAGCCGCGCGCCGGCATCGGTGGGTCAGCGGCCTCGCGGCCGTGCTCCTCGTCGCCGGGGCCTGCGCGCCGGCCGGCCGGCCCGCGGGCCCCCCCGGTCCCGTCCCTGCGGGCGGTGCCGTCCCTGCGCCAGGGGCCGCGGGCATGCCGCCTTCCGCGGGTGCTCCCGCGTCGCCGGCACCGACGTGGCCCGCCCCGCCGCTCGTCACCGGCGCACTGGCGATCCGCGTCGTGTACCCCAAGCCGAACGACGTCATCGCCGCCCGCGATTCGAACTTCGTGTTCGGGTCCGTGGGGAGCGGCGACGCCGCCTTGACGATCAACGGGACCCCGGTGCCCGTGCAGCCCGACGGGGCCTTCCTGGCGTGGCTGCCCGTCCCCGCCGGCACGCCGGCGCGCTACGAGATCGTGGCCGCGCGCGGCGCCGACACGGCGCGGGCGGTGCACGCGGTGCGGCCCCCGGCACCGATCACGCCGTGGGCCGACACCGGTCGCCTGACGGTGCAGCCAGGCAGCGTCTTCCCGTCGCCGGGGCACGACGGGGTGTACCGCCGCGACGAACCGCTCCGGGTCACCGTGCGCACCTCGGCGAGCGCCGAGGTGCTGCTGCGGTTCGGCGACTCGACGCAGCTGACGCTCATCTCCGGGATGCAGCGGATGGCCATGCTGGGGGCCAACGGCCGCGGCGATCCCACGCTTTGGCAGGCCGAAGTGCCCGCCGGCCGGCTCGGCCGCCCGTCACAGCTGGTCGTGATGCGCGGGCCGGACACCGTGCGGGTGCCGGTCGGCGCGGTGGCGGTGGCGGACACGGCGCTGCCTCCGCTCGTGCAGCTGGTGCCGCAGGGGGTGGCCCCGGACGACTCGGATCGCGTGGTCATCGCCCGGCCGGTGCCGGGCGGGACGTACCACTGGTTCCTGCTCCCCGGGACGATCGTGGCGCCCACCGGGCGCCAGGGCGACGCGCTGCGCGTGCGACTCGACCGGGGACAGGAGGCGTGGGTCGCGAATGCGGATGGGGTCTCGCTGCCACCCGGCACGTTCGCCCCGCGGCTCGTCGCCGGCAACGCCCGCGTCGTGGACGCCGCCGGGTGGGTGGACGTGGTGATCCCGATCGGCGAACGGCCGCCGTTCCGCGTCGAGGCGGAGGACCGGCGCCTCGTGCTCACGCTGTACGGCACGACGGCCAACGTGGACCTCCTGGGGCACCGGGCGGGGACGGCTTCGCTGGTGCGTCGCGTGACGGCGGTCAACGACGCCACCGACCGGGCGCGGTTCGTCGTCGAGCTCGCCTCGCCGGTGTTCGGCTGGCAGGTGCGCTGGCAGCCCGGCGGGCTCGTGCTGCGCGTGCGGCGGCCGCCGCCGGTGAACCCCGCGCGGCCGCTCGAGGGGTTGCTGATCGCCGCGGACCCGGGGCATCCGCCGATCGGCTCGACCGGTCCCACCGGCCTGTACGAGCCGACGCCCGTGCGGTGGGTGGCGGAGCAGCTCGCACCGATGCTCGAGGCCCGCGGGGCCCGCGTGCTGACGACGCGCACGGTGGACACGGCGGTCGCGCTCGAGGTGCGGCCGCAGCTGGCGCGCCGGGCCGACGCCCACGCCTTCGTGTCGATCCACCTCAACGCGTTGCCCGACGGGACGAATCCCTTCAACCCGCGGTTCGGCTCGGGGACGTACTGGTTCCATTCGCCCTCGGCGGCGCTGGCGCGCGAGGTGCAGCGGGGCCTCGTCGAACGGATGGGGCTGCCGGACGAAGGCACCTACTTCGACAACCTGGCCGTCGTGCGGCAGTCGTGGATGCCGTCGGTGCTGACGGAAGGGGCGTACATCATGTTCCCGACGCACGAGGCGTGGCTCAAGCTGCCGGAGTTCCAGCGGGCCTACGCCCTCGGCATCGCCGAGGGGCTCGAGCGGTACTTCCGCGCGCTGGGCGAGTCGGTGGCGACGCCGTCGCGGGAGGCACCGTGAGCGGGCACGCGGGCGGGCACCGGTTCCCGGACACGCCGCTCGCGCCGACGGTGGACCCCAGCGCGTACGTGCATCCGGCCGCGTCGGTGCTGGGGCTCGTGACGCTCGGGGCGCGCGCGAGCGTGTGGCCGGGGGCGGTTCTGCGCGGCGACGGCGACCGGATCGTGATCGGCGAGGAATCCAACGTCCAGGACGGGGTGATCATCCATGTGGACCCCGGGCTGCCGACGATCGTGGGCCGGCGCGTCACGGTGGGGCATCGGGCGGTGCTGCACGGCTGCACGGTGGAGGACGGTGCCCTGATCGGCATCGGGGCGCTGGTGCTCAACTGTGCCGTCATCGGCGCGGGGGCGCTGGTCGGGGCCGGCGCGGTCGTCACCGAGGGGATGGTGGTGCCGCCGGGTGCGCTGGTGCTGGGGATGCCGGCGAAGGTGGTGCGGCAGCTCAGCGAAGAGCAGGCGGCGCGGGTGGCGCGAGGGTGGGAGGCGTACGTGCTGCTCGCAGAGGGGCACCGGCGGGGCTTGGTGCGGGGCGTGGGCGAGTAGGGGGTGGGCCCCGGCCTTGGGCCGCGAAAACAACTGTCGCCAGTGTGCCGCGACGAGGCCGGCCGGAAGTGTAGGGGGAGGCCCCGACACTGAGCGTAAGGCGATTGATTGCAACGGGTTGGCCTGCCTGTCGCCCAACTGTCATCTGTGAGGGTCGGCCTCGCTGGGGAAACTTGCTCGGCCGCGCACAAGCGTGATGTTGAGAGCGCAAGTCGTTGTATGGCAAGTGTTTGAGAAATGAGTTGCGCGGATTCGCGTGTGCGGGTACGATGATCGCCCGCCATCGCCGCACTTGCTCGGACCCGCGAGCAACGACGGGGCTGGATCTGGACCCTCAGGCCGCCTGTACAGGAGCCCCGCTGATGAGTTCGCTGCTCGCCTTCGACACGCCCGGCATCGTCAACACTGCTCGCGAGATCACCGTCATCAAGCGGGACGGCCGTCGCGCGTCGTGGGAGCCGGAGCGGATCGTCCGGGCGATCGCCCTCGCGTTCTACGCGCACAAGCACAAGGGGGCGGCGAATCCGCACGCGGCCGATCCGGCGCTGCGCTACGGGCTCTCGGTGCAGGACCACGCCGAAGTGCTGCGCATCGCGGGCATGGTGATCAACACGATCGACCTGCGGGTGGCGCGCGGCGACACGCCGACGGTCGAGCAGATCCAGGACATCGTCGAGCTCATGATCGCCGGCGCGGGGCACTTCGATGTCGCCAAGGGCTACGTGCTCTATCGCGCCAAGAAGGCCGAGGCGCGCATTGCGCGGCATGGCGACGTCGGCATCAGCGACTACATCGCGATGTCGAAGTACGCCCGCTGGCGCGAAGATCTCGGCCGCCGCGAGCTCTGGCCCGAGGCCGCCCGCCGCGTCTTCGACATGCACCGCACGCGCTTCATCACCGTGCTCGACCGCGAGGTCTACGGCCTCGACGCGTCGCTCGGCCAGCTGATCGACGAGGCGGAAGCCGCGGTGCGCGACCGCGAGGCGCTGCCGTCGATGCGCTCGATGCAGTTCGGCGGCACGGCGATCCAGGTGAACAACGCCCGCATGTACAACTGCACGTACGGGCACATCGACTCGCTGGTGAAGTTCCCGCAGGCGCTCTGGCTGCTGCTCTCGGGCACCGGCGTCGGCTTCTCGGTGCAGAAGCACCACGTCGCCAGGCTGCCCACCTTCCCGGCGCGCAAGCCGGTGGACGATCTGCCGGTGGCGCACCACCGGATCGCCGACACCATCGAAGGGTGGGCGGATGCGCTGGGCGCGCTCTTCCAGAGCTACTTCGACCAGGCCTACTGCGAGTTCGACTACTCGGCCATCCGCGCCAAGGGGTCGGTGCTGCGCACGTCGGGCGGGCGCGCCCCGGGCCACCAGCCGCTCAAGAAGGCGCTCGAGAAGATCCGCGGCGTGCTCGATCAGGTCTCCGGCCGCAAGCTCCGGCCGATCGAGGCGTACGACATCCTCATGTACGCGGCCTCGGCCGTCATCTCCGGCGGCATCCGCCGCTCGGCGACGATCGCCCTCTTCTCGGCCGACGACGAGGAGATGGCGAACGCGAAGACGGGTGACTGGTGGCGCACCAACCCGCAGCGCCAGCACTCCAACAACTCGGCGATGCTCGTCCGCGGCAAGGCGACGCGCACCGAGTTCCAGGCGCTGTTCGAGGCGATCCGCCAGTTCGGCGAGCCGGGCTTCTACTTCACCGAGAACGAGGAGTACGGCGCCAACCCGTGCGTCGAGATCGGCCTGATGCCGACGATGGAAGTCGACGAGACGACCATCACCAAGCTCCGCGCGTACGGGTTCGCCGAGCCGCTCGCCGAGGGCGACGTCATCTCCGGCTGGCAGCACTGCAACCTGAGCACGATCAACGGCCGCGCCTGCACCACTCCGCAGAAGTTCTACGAGCTCTGCCGCGTGGCCACGGTCATCGGCACGCTGCAGGCCTCGTACACCGAAATGTCGTACCTGGGCGCGGTCACGCGCGTCATCAACGAGCGCGAGTCGCTGCTCGGCGTGTCGATCTGCGGCATCCTCGACCGGCCGGACGTCCTGCTCGACCCCGAGGTCCTGCGGAAGGGCGCCGAGACCTGCGTGATGACCAACCGCGCGGTGGCGGAGACGATCGGCATCCAGCCGGCCGCTCGCGTGACGTGCGTCAAGCCCGAAGGCACCGCGTCGCTGCTCCTCGGCACGGCCTCGGGGATCCACCCGCACCATGCCAAGCGCTACTTCCGTCGCGTGCAGGCCGCGCGGACGGAGCCGGTGTACCAGTTCTTCAAGATGTACAACCCGCAGATGACCGAGGTTTACGGCATGAAGGCCGACACGACCGACGTCATCACCTTCCCGATCGAGGCCCCCGAGGGCGCGATCCTCAAGAAGGACATCGGCGGCCTGCAGTTCCTCGAGATGGTGAAGCTGGTCCAGCAGAACTGGGTCGTGCCCGGCACGGCGCACGAGAAGTACAACCCGGGGCTCCGCCACAACGTGTCGAACACGGTCACCGTGCGCGACGGCGAGTGGGAAGCCGTGGCCGACTTCATCTGGGAGAACCGCGAGTACTTCACCGGCATCAGCATCCTGCCGGCGTCGGGTGACAAGGACTACCCGCAGGCGCCCAACGAAGAGGTGACCACCGCCGCCGACGTGGCCAAGTGGAACACGCTCAACTACCTGCCGGTCGATTACTCGCTCATGAACGAGGGCGCCGACTACACGTCGCTCAAGGAGACGGTGGCGTGCGCCGGCGGGGCGTGCGAGCTGCAGTAAGCGGGGCCGCCGCATAGCGGATTTGAACAGCAGGGCCGACCGGGCGTCCCGGTCCGAGCCGGTCGGCGGATGACGGGGGAGGCGATAGCCTCCCCCGTTGTCGTTCCGGTCCCTCGGCGCGGGCACGTCATGGCGTATGTATTGACAACAATCGCCGGTGCTCGCAGGCTTCGGCATGGCCCCCAAGTCGGACTTCCTGCAGATCCGCATCGCCCCGCGTCAGAAGGCCGCGCTCAAGCGACTGGCGCGCGCGGCAGGGCTCGATGTCTCGGCCTATGTCCTCGCGCGAGCGCTGCCCGACCGGCGCGAGGCGTGGGACCGCCTGGTTGTTGCGCTCGCCGCCGACGAGACGCCCTCGCATCGCCTGGCAGAGCTGCACGACCTGCTCGCCGCGGCCGCGCCGGTGGACTTCGCCGAGGTCGTGGGGGGGCCCCCCGCAGCGGGCACGACACCGTGGGTGGCGGCGTACGTCGCGGCGATGGTCGAGCATGCGGCGCATCAGAAGGGGGCGAGCCCCCCTGCGTGGGTGCGGGACGTGCCGGCGCTGGAGGCGCCGTGGTTCGCCACGCCGCTGCGCTCGCTGCGCCCGCATCTGCTGCGGGCCTCGCCGGTCGCCTTCCGGCGCCGCAACCTGTTCGTTGACGCGACCGTCGGGGCGAGGCGCTGACGATGGCCGAATCGGCGCGGCTCACCCGGGCCGACATGCAGCGGCTGTTCGAGCTGCTCGAGCGCGAACTCGCCTCCTCGGATACGGTGGGCGAGGTGTACCTCGTCGGGGGCGCCGTGATGTGCCTGGCCTTCGGGGCTCGCGATGCGACCCGCGATCTCGACGCGCTGTTCGAGCCGACGGCGCGCGTGCGAGAGGCGGCTGCGCGTGTGGCGACCAAGGCGCGCGTGCCGGCGACCTGGCTCAAAGACGCCGTGAAGGGCTATCTGAGTCCGCGGGGCGAGTTCGATCCGTGGTTCGAGGGGCCGCATCTTCGCGTGTACACGGCGCAACCGGCCTACCTGCTGGCGATGAAGTGCATGGCGATGCGGCTGGGCGCCGAGTTCCACGATCTCGACGACGTGCGGTTTCTGCTGCGGTGGCTCAACATCACGACGGTCCAGGAGGCCATGGACATCGTGACGCGGTACTTCGAGGCTGCGCAGGTGCCGGTCAAGTCGCAACTGGCGCTGGAAGAACTGCTCGGGGGATAGGCAGGCCATCGTCGTCGCGCCCCGAGTCGCCGACGAAACGGTTGGTTGCCGGGTGCCGCCAACGTCCGGCATGCGCCTCGAGCTCCCGCTGGCCCAACTGCTGGCGATCCTCGCCGCCTCCCGTCTCGCGGGGGCGGCGATGCGGCCGCTTGGCCAGCCGCGCGTCATCGGCGAGATCGCCGCCGGGCTCGCGCTCGGGCCATCGGTGCTCGGAGCGCTCGCGCCGGCATTGCAGGGCTCGCTCTTTCCCGCCGATGCCATGGCCCCGCTGGCGACCATGAGCCAGCTCGGCGTGCTGCTGTTCATGTTCACCGTCGGGCTGCGGCTCGATCTCGGGCTGGTGCGCTCGAAGGCCGGGGCGGCGGTGGTGGTGAGCCAGGCGAGCATCCTGGCGCCGTTCGCCCTTGGGGCGCTCATCGCGCCGTTGCTGCATCCGCATCTCGCAGGGCCCGGGCCCGCCGGCCGTGGCACCGGGCTGCTCCCCTTCACGCTGTTCCTGGGCGCGGCGATGAGCGTGACGGCCTCCCCGGTGCTGGCGCGCCTCCTGGCCGATCGTGGGCTGGCGGGGACGCGGCTCGGCACGCTGGCGATCGCCTGCGCAGCGGTGGACGACGCCACCGCATGGCTGATGCTGGCGGCGGTGGTCGGTGTCGCGCCCGCCGGGGACGCGTGTTGGCATCTGGCGACGACCCTTGGCGCGACGGTCCTGGCGGTCGGCGTGCTGCTCACCGCAGGGCGTGCCGCGCTCGGCTGGGCGGCACGGCAATGGCAGCCGGATGACGCCGAGTCGCTGCCGGCGGCGATTGCGCCGGCGATCGGTTTCGCGCTGGCGGCGGCGCTCATGACCGAGTGGGCGGGGATTCACGCGCTGTTCGGGGCGTTCCTCGCCGGCGTGCTCATGAACACGCGCGGCCTCATGGAGTTCGTCGTGCTCAACGTGGGGCTCGAGCACGGGGGCATTTCGCCCACGTTCTTCACGATGATGGTGCTGTTGGTGCTGATGGCGCTGGTGACGACGGCCATGACGTCGCCGCTCCTGGGATGGCTGAGGAGGGGCCAGCCGCCACGCGCCGTGGCGCCGGCCACGGCGCGCTGACGCCTGGGCTCGAGCGGGTGGGGGACGTGGATCGCCTACGGGGTGATCTGGGTCGTGCTGATCGCGATCCTGCTGCTGACGCTTCGGACGATGGTGATGATCTCGCTGTTGCTGCTGATGCCGGTGCGGGAGGCGATCCGCCGGATGTTCGGCCGGGCGGCGCCCAGTCGCCGCGCGTCGTGTCGTACGTCGCCCAGGCGGCGACGACGTGGGGGATGTCGAGCTACAATCCGCTGGCCGGGCCGCACGCCGCCGACGCGGTGAACGCGCTACTGGCGATCGACGTCGAGCGAGTGGCGCTGGAGGCCGCGACGGCCGCCAGCCATGCGCTGCAGATCGCGGAGCCCGCGCTACTGGCGGACGTCGCGCGCGAAGCGCGCGCGGAGCTCACGCGCGTTGCGTGGACGGCGCGGCACGGCTGGGCGCTGACGCTGCGCGCGGTGCTCGAGCGCGAGGGGCTGGCGCGGGCGGTCGGCGACGAGACGGCGCCGCCCGCGGACGAGCCATGGGGCGACATCGGGGGGATCGTCGCGCGCGATGGCGACATGACCGGCCTCGACCGCGTGGCGCCGGTGCTCTTTGGCGATGCCGTCGCCGAGACGCTGGGCTGGACGCCGCGCGGCCTGCCGCCGGATGCTGGACTGCGATGGGCAGCGGCGGAGGCGCGGAAGGTGCTGCGCAAGCACGGCGCACCGGCCGCGCTTGGGCAGACGGGTTGACTCGGCGCCGGGTCAGCGTAGCGCGTCGAGGCGTTCGAGCCACGTGATATTCCCCTTGGCACTGTGACGCTGCACTCAGGCTGGTCGATTGGCGACGGGTGTAGAGCGATGCGCTGATCCCGAGCGCGTGGCGAGCAGGGGTGGGAGAAGCGTTCTGGATGCGCGAGCCGGCTCCTGCGATCAACATTGAGCGCGAAGCGCGGACCGACCCCCCGTTCGGGACACACGGTACCGCACACTTGCGACCGGCTACACCTTCGTTGACCGGCCGAATTCATATGTGTTCCGGATTGGGAAAGTCGCCAGAGTCATCTGTGGGTAGCCGCCCGCCCGAGCATGCGCATCATGGATAATCGAAGCAGAGCTCTCGCATTCGGCACCTGAGCCGCCATCGGACAGGATGTCCGAGTGACAGTACGAGTTCTGGGCAACTCCCCGATCCTGGGCAGCGAGGTCGGGGGCAGAGATCGCGTTGCAGCACACGAAGAATCAGCCGATGTCTGCCAACAGCGCATGTGGTGGAAGGCGAACGGGGCGTGGGCCGATACCATGTGGGTCTCGCCTGACGTCGCATACACCTTCGTGTGCACAGAGCGCCATTGCCAGTTCACCCAGCAACCTTCTGGTCTCATCGTTGACTGGGACTATTCGAACTCAAGCGCTCCACCGAGGTTCAGGGGACCAGGGGGACGCCTCCACCACTTCTTGCGAAAGCCACCTAGCGCCCACGAGCATCGAATGGCTTGTTTGTCGTTCGGACTCAACCTTGATGTCCACGTGTGGTCTTTTGCAAGAGACGTGGTTCCGCCCGAAGGGAGGTCCGGAGGCATGGGTCTCCGAGGAATCCGCTTCGATGATCGAGACCTCCAAACCGGTGTGGTGACGGTCGTCAACATGCTTCCTGGTCTTGACAGGGCAGACGAAGTGTGGGCTGACGTTGACGAGAGCTTGGGGATCATCAGGTACCTTGCATGCCGAGATGAAGGTCGTGATCTCGCTCATGCCTTCGTTGAGGACGTGGTTGCAGGAGATCACGCGATGCACGACATCCCTGCAATTGTCCAGCAGCGACCGACGGATGGTCGACGCGACGCCGCCCGACAACGTCGGCGTCGAGCGCCCGCCTCAGCGCAACGCTGACAATTGCTCGAGCAGTCGCACGAAGAACGCGATCCCCTTGGCGTAGCCCTCCACGGCGATGCGCTCGTCGGTGCCGTGCACGCGCGAGAGCGCATCGGCCTCGAACGGCACCGGCGAAAACCGGAAGACATCCGGCGCCCCTGCCTGGCTCCAGTAGCGCGAGTCGGTGCCGCCCACGACGAGATACGGCACGATCAGCGGCGGCTCCTTGCCCAGGGATTCGCGGATGCTCTCGGCCACCAGGCGGAAGGCGGCGCCGTCCGTGCGGGAGACGGGGGAGGGATCCGACTTGAAGATGCCCGACTGGCGGACGGTGATCGTGCTGTCGGCGATCACGCGGCGAACGAAGGCGATGACGGACTCGACCGTCTCGCCGGGCGCGATGCGGAAGTTGACCTTGGCGATCGCCTCCTGCGGCAGCACGTTGTCCTTGGCGCCGCCGCGGATGATCGTCGCCGCGGTGGTGGTGCGGAGCATCGCCGCGGACGCGGGGTCCCGGAGCAGCGCCGCGCGCACGAACCGCTCGGTGAGCCAGAGGTTGGACATCACGAGCTTGCGCTCGAACGACATGCCCGGGGTGAGCGCCTCGAGCATTCCCTTCGAGGCGTCGTTGAGCGACTCGGGGAACGGATTGGCCTCGAGCGCCGCGACCGCCCGCGCGAGCCGGCCGATCTGCGTGCTGCTCGGCGGCGTGGACGAGTGTCCACCCTTGCCGGTCGCCACGAGTTCCAGCGTCAGGTAGCCCTTCTCCGCCACGCCGACGAGCGCCGCGGCCCCCTTCACGCCGGGAAACCGGTCCTCCATGACGGCACCGCCCTCGTCGAGGACCAGCGCCGGAGTCGGGTAGCCGAGCGACTTCACGCGCGCGACGATCGCGGGGGCGCCGACGTTGCCGCCGCCTTCCTCGTCATGTCCGAAGGCCAGCAGCACCGTGCGCGGCGGCGCATACCCCTTCGCCACGAGGTGCTCCACCGCCTCGAGCACCCCGGTGACCGTCGCCTTGTCGTCGAGCGTGCCTCGGCCCCAGATGAACCCGTCCCGCACGACGCCGTCGAAGGCGGGATGCGTCCACTGCGCCTCGGTGCCCGGGATCACCGGGACCACGTCGAGGTGCCCCATGAGCACGATCGGCGCGAGCGTGGTGTCGGTGCCCTTCCACGTATAGAGCAACGAGAGGCCACCGACGGTCTCGCGGGCCAGCGTGGCGTGGGTGCGCGGGTACGCCTTGGCGAGGTACGCGTGCAGGCCGCGGAAGGTGGCCGAGTCGGTGACGCCGTCCTCGCGCGTGATGGTCGGGAAGCGGATCGCGCCGGCCAGCCGCGCCGCAGCGCTGTCGGCGTCGATGGCGACCGCGGTCCGCGTGGCCGGTGGCGGCGGGAGCCGGAACCGCATCGCGCGTGAGACGAGCACGGTGGCGAGCGCGACGAGCGCCAACACGAGGACGAGCAGGAGACGACGCATGGCGAAAGCAAGTCGGGAGTGTGAGCAAGGACGCGGCCGGCGACGCGGCCGGCGACGCGGCCGGCGACGCGGCCGGCGACGCGGCCGGCGACGCGGCCGGCGACGCGGCCGGCGACGCGGCCGGTGACGCGGGCGGACGCGGGCCGAGAGCCCTATACTATCCCTCCGGCTGCGCGGGTGCGCGCCGGTGTCCCCAAGGTTGCCGCCATGCCCGATTCGATGCCCCCGGCCGGTCCGATCGGCCTCTCCGCCAACGCCCGAACGGTCCTCGAGAAGCGCTACCTCGTGAAGGGGCCCGGCGGGACGCCCATCGAGACCCCGGAGGCGCTCTTCTGGCGCGTCGCGACCGTGGTGGCGGAGGCCGAGCGCCGCCACGGGGCGACCGAGCCCGAGGTGCAGGCGACGGCGGAGGCGTTCTACCGACTGATGACCGACGGCCGGTTCCTGCCCAACTCGCCGACGCTCATGAACGCCGGGCGCCCGCTCGGGCAGCTCTCGGCGTGCTTCGTGCTGCCGGTGGCGGACGCGCTCTCGAACGGGCACGACGGTATCTACGACACGCTGCGCGCGATGGCGCTCATCCATCAGAGTGGCGGCGGCACGGGGTTCAGCTTCTCGCGTCTGCGGCCGGGCGGGTCCATGGTGCGCAGCACCACCGGGGTGGCCAGCGGGCCGGTGTCGTTCATGGAGCTCTACGACGCGTCCACGGAGGCGGTCAAGCAGGGCGGGACACGGCGCGGCGCCAACATGGGGATCCTGCGGGTGGACCATCCGGACATCCGGACGTTCATCCACTGCAAGGACGATCTCACCAAGATCACGAACTTCAACATCTCCGTGGCGGTCACCTCGGCGTTCATGGAGGCGGTGCGGACGGGGGCGAGCTACGACCTCGTGCATCCGCAGAGCGGCGCGGTGGTGGGGCAGCTCGATGCGCGCACGGTGTGGGACGAGTTGATCGACGGCGCGTGGAAGACGGGCGAACCGGGGGTGTTCTTCATTGACGAGGCGAACCGCTACAACCCGGTGCCGCACCTCGGGGCCTACGAGGCGACGAATCCGTGCGGCGAGCAGCCGCTGCTCGCCTACGACGTCTGCAACCTCGGCTCGGTGAACGTCGGCTGGTACGTGCGGGACGGCGCGATGGACTGGGCGGGATTCGAGCGCGACGTGGCGCTGGCGACGCGGTTCCTCGACGACGTGATCGACGTCAACAAGTTCCCGCTGCCGGAGATCGCGGCGCTCTCGCAGCGCATCCGGCGGATCGGCTTGGGCGTGATGGGCTTCGCCGACATGCTCGTGCGGCTCGGCGTGCCGTACGACAGCCCCGAAGGCGTCGAGCTCGGGCGGCGCGTGATGGCCACGCTCGACGAGGCCGCCAAGCGCGAGTCGGAGCGGCTCGCCGCGCAGCGCGGCACGTTCCCGGAATGGGCCCGCTCGATCTGGGGGCCGGACGAGACCTGTGCCCGGGATGCCGCCGGCGCGCGCATCCGGCCGAGGCGCGCCCTCCGGCACTGCAACGTCACCACCGTCGCGCCGACGGGCACCATCTCGATCCTCGCCGGTTGCTCGTCGGGACTCGAGCCGCTCTTCGCGGTGGCGTTCATGCGCAACCAGGCCGGCGTGATGATGCCCGACGTCAACGCCGACTTCGTCGCGATCGCGCAGCGCGAGGGGTGGTACGCCGAGGCGCTCATGACGCGCATCGCCGCCGAGGGACGGGTGGACCTCCCCGAGGTGCCGGCGCGCTGGCGGCGCGTGTTCGTCACCGCCAACGTGATCGCCCCCGAGATGCACGTGCGCATGCAGGCGGCCTTCCAGCAGCACTGCGACTCGGCGATCTCCAAGACGACCAACTTCGCGCACGCCGCCACGCGCGACGACGTCCGGCGCATCTACGAGCTGGCCTACGAGCTCAAGTGCAAGGGCGTCACCGTGTACCGCGACGGCTCGCGCGACGCGCAGGTGCTGTCCACCGGGGCCACCGCGAAGGCGGCCGCCGAGCGGGGAGGCACGGCGCCCGAGTCCCCGACCAGGCGCGAGCTGGGCGAGCTGCACGGCACCATCGCCGAGCTCACCGCCGAAGTGTCGCGGCTCAAGCGCGCCCTCGCCGACGTCGAGGGGGAGCTGCTGCAGCGCCGGGCGAAGCGCTCGCGGCCCGACGTGCTCCGCGGCACGAGCTACCGCACGGACACGCCGCTCGGCACCCTCTTCGTGAACATCACCGAGGACGACCGCGGCCAGCCGTTCGAGGTCTTCCTGAACCTCGGCAAGGCGGGCGGCTCGGCGATGGCCGACGCCGAGGCGATGGGCCGGCTCATCTCGTTGGCGTTCCGATCGGGGATTCCGGTCGGGGAGATCGTCAAGCAGCTGCGCGGCATCTCGAGCGACCGGGCGGTGGGATTCGGGCCGAACAAGGTGATGAGCGTGCCCGACGCGGTGGGGATGGTGCTCGAGCGGTGGGCGAAGGAGAAGCAGGGGGTGCAGCAGGAGCTGCCGGGCGTCGGGGGGGGGGCGACGGCACCGACCGCGCGGGTACCGGCCGCTCAGGTGGCGCGACCGGCGGACGAGGGCACGCAGTTCGACCTCCATGCGGAGCGGGGCGGGGCGTTCCTCGGGACCTGCCCGGATTGCGGCAGTTCGCTCGAGTTCGCCGAGGGATGCGTGAAATGCCACGTATGCGGCTTCAGCGAATGCGGGTGATGCCGGCGGCGCGAGCGCCGATGACGGCCCCGATGACGGCCCCGATGACGGCCCCGATGACGGCCCCGATGACGCTCGTGTGACGCCTCGGCACGATCCTCTCCGCCGTCGCAGGAGCGGGCCCCTGGCCTCTCGAGCCGAGCGGACACACAACGGCCCCGGATGCCACCTTGGCATCCGGGGCCGTCGCGCGCCGGGCCGGGCCCGCGCCTCAGCGCGGCACCGCCGACTCGATGAACGTCCTGAGGTCCGCCCGCATTCCCTTCATGCTCGGCTCGTCGATGTACATCATGTGCCCCGCCGTGAAGTAGCCCTTCCGGATCCCGGCGCGGATCTTGGGGTCCACGCTCATGTGGTCGAGCGTGTACTGCACCGCCCAGTACGGCGTCGCCATGTCGTAGTAGCCCAGCGCCACGTACAGCTTCATGTCCGGGTTCTTCACGAACGCGCGCTCCAGCGACGGGACCACATTCGGGAACCGCCCCTGCTCGTAGCGCCACGGCCCGATGCCGCCGCCGAGGATCCAGTAGGTGCGCTCGTCCTTCCAGCCGAGGTGCCGCCGTGCGTAGTCGTTCATGACCGGCGTGTAGCTGTTGCGGATGTTCGACTCGCTGGGGTCGAACGACGGCGTGCCGGCACCGGGGTCGGTGTTGTACGCCGTGAAGCGGCTGTCGAGGCGGCCATGGATCTTGCGCTCGCCGGCGAGCAGCGCGGCTTGCGCCCGCGGCAGCGGAATGCGCCCGTCGTTCGCGGCGATGAACTCCCGCGACAGCCCCGTCCACCGCGCGAGCTTGCCGTACATGCCGTCGCGCTCGGCCGGCGTGAGCGCCCCGTCGCCCTTCATGAGCCAGGGCACGTACTCGTCGGCGGTGAACTTGTCCACCGCCGCCTGGAACTGCGCGGCGGTCAGCCGCTGCAGGTCGGCGTCGAGCTTCCGGTGGTACCAGCCGGTGAAGGCGTGCGACGGGAAATAGCCGGCATAGGCGATGTCGTTGCCGCGGTCGGTGCGAGAGAGCTCGAAGTTGAGCACCGTCGAGATGAGCGCGACGCCGTTGAGGGCGATGCCGTTGTCCACGAGCCAGCCGCTCAGGTGCGCCGCGCGGGTGGTGCCGTACGACTCGCCGCTGACGAACTTGGGGCTGCCCCAGCGCTCGTAACGGGTGAGGAAGAGCCGGATGAACTCGCCCGTCGCGCGCACGTCCTCGTCGAGCCCCCAGAACTTGGGGCCGTCGGTCGGCCTGGCCGGCCGCGAATAGCCGGTCCCCACCGGATCGAGGAAGACGAGATCGGTCTGGTCGAGCAGCGTGTACGGGTTGTCCTCGTACGTGTACGGTGGCGGGCCGCTCGAGCCGTCGTCGAGCTTCTTCACGCGCTTGGGGCCGTAGGCGCCCATGTGCAGCCACACCGTGCTCGAGCCGGGGCCGCCGTTGAAGACGATCGTCAGCGGACGCTTCTCCGGGTCGCCGGCGCCGTCGCGCTGGTAGTACACGAAGAAGATCGTCCCCTCGGTGCTGTCGGTCTGCGGGTTGCGGATCGGCATCTCGCCGGTCGTCGCCGTATAGGCAAGCGACTGGCCGGACGCGAGGCGCACCGTGCCGCGCGTGGTGACGACGCCAGCCGGCTTGAAGCCCTCGGTGGTGGCGCGGGCGGCGGCCGGTGTGACCGAGGTGGTGTCCGCGGCGGGACGACGGGACGACTGCGCGCCGAGCAGCGACGGCAGCAGCGACGGCAGCAGCGACGGCAGCAGCGACGGCAGCAGCGACGGCAGCAGCAACGACAGGGCGACGAGGCAGCGAGGCATGCCAAGGGGGGTGAGGGGGACGCGAGATTACCGAGCTTACGCGGCGGGGGGATCCGATGCTGGCGTCCCGCCGGCGAGGCGCGCGGCGTCGGCCGGGGTGTCCACGTCGAACGCCCCCTCCGGCCATTCCACGAGCGCGGTGCGCACCGCGGGATCCCGCAGCAGCGCGCGCGCGCCGTGTCCGCCGCCCCCGTCCTGCCGCAGCCGTACGAGGAGCCGGGCCGAGACGAGCGCGGGCACCCCCGCCTGGCCGTCGTAGTACGCCGCCGCGGCATCGGCGCCCGTGCGGCGGAAGGCATCGTGCAGTCGCACGAGCACGTCTGCGGTCAGCGCGGGCTGGTCACACACGAGCAGGAAGGCGCCGTCGAGCGATGCCGTCGCGGTCTCGAGCGCCGTGAGCCCGGCGGCGAGCGACGCGCCCTGCCCGTCGGCCCATGCGGCGACGGGGACGATGACAGCCCCCGCGCAGTGCGGGGCCACCGCCTCGGCGTGCGCGCCCAGCGTGACGAGCACCGGGTCGGCTCCGGCGCCTCGCGCCGCGGCGATGGTCGCCTGCACGAGCGAGCCCCGCGGGCCGACGAGCAACTGCTTGGGCCGACCGAGGCGCGACGACGCCCCCGCCGCGAGCACGATGGCGCCGAGACTCACGGCAGTCGGCCTTCCGCGGCTCGTCCGGCGGGGCTGCGGCGCGCCCTCGTCGGCGTGGGGCCGTCCGTCACGGCCCGTCGCCCGGCCACGGCGCCGGATCACCCTCGAGCACCTCGAAGGCCCCGACGTGATGCAGCGGTCCGTCTCGTCCGACCAGCGGGGCGCCACCCGCGCCGCGCTGCCACGCGAGCAATTCCCCGACGATGCTCACCGCGATCTCGTCCGGCGTGTCCGCGCCGACGTCGAGCCCCACCGGCGCCCGCAGCCACGACGGCCACGGGGGCTCGGCGAGGGGCGTCCCGGCGAGGAGCCGCGCCGTCCGGGATCGCGGCCCGAGCACGCCGACGAAGCCCGGCGGTGCCGCGACCAGCGCGCGCAGCGCCTCGCCGTCGGCCGCCTCGGCGTGATACATGACGAGCACCGCGGTGAAGGGATCGGCCCCGACCCGCGCGGCGAGGGACTCCGGCGGGCCGGCTTCGCGCTCGATCTCCGGCACGCCGAAGCCGTCGAGCCGGGCCTCGCGGTGGTCGAGGACGCGCACCCGCCAGTCGAGCCCCTGCGCGAGGCGCGCGACCGGCTCGGCGTCGGGCATGGCCCCGCCGATGACGAGCACCGGGACGGGGGAGAGCGGATGCCACGCCACCTCGAGCCCGTCGTACCGGAACACGCCGGCGCTGCGCAGCGCGGCGGCGCGGACGCCGTCGCGCCGCACCGCGGCCCGTGCCACCGCAGCGAAGCCCTCGCTGCCAGCGGCGTTGAACCACCATTCACCGTCGGTGGTGGCGATGACCCGCGAGAAGCCACCGCGGCCGTCGCTGCGGCCTCGCAGCACGATGCCGCACGCCCCGACGGCACCGAGCGATTCCGCCGCGCGGAGCCATCCGGCGAGCGCCTCGCGATGCTCGGACGTCGTGACGGGTTCGAGCAGCACCTCGACCGTGCCGCCGCAGCCCGAGGGAATCGCGAACGCGCCACCGTCGGCATCGTACACCACGCGCTCGGCCGCGCCCGCCTTGAGAACGGCCGGGGTCCTCGCCGACACGTCGCTCTCGAGGCACCCGGCCGAGACGCCGCCGGCGAGGAGGCGCCCGTCGGCGGCGAGCAGCGCCATCGCGCCCGCCCGACGGTAGGCGGGGCCGCGCGTGCGAAGCACGGTGGCGAGCACCAGCGGCGACTCGCCGGTGGCCAGCAGGGCGGCCCGGATGCGGCGCACGTCACGCATGGGTGAGCACGGTGGCCATGATCGGAAGTTGCAGCGCCGGACGCGCGACGGCAGCGGGTTGACGAGCGCGGCGCGCCGTCCTCGGCGGGCTCGCGGTCGTGCACGTCCGACGCCTCATCGCCACAGCGAGGCGAGGGCCCCGGCCGCGAGGGGGGCGGGACTCGGGGCCAGCCCGCCCAGGTGGGCCGCGAGTCCCAGCACCCGCTCCGGCGTCCAGCCGGCGGCGCGCAGGTCCCGGAGTCCCGTGTCGCCGCTCGACTTGCTCAGCTTCTCGCCGTCCGGATGCCGCACGAGCGGATGATGCAGCACGTCGGGTGGCGCGCCCCCGAGGAGCGCCGCGAGTCGGCGCTGGCGCCCCGTCGAGGCCAGCAGGTCCTCCCCGCGGATCACGAGGGCGATCTCCTGCGCCAGGTCGTCCACGACGACGGCGAACTGGTACGTCCATAGCCCGTGCCGGTCGCGCACGAGCATGTCGCCGCACTGCTCGGCCGGCACCTGGACCATCTCGCCGAGCCGCAGGTCGGTGCTGCGCTCGGTGCCGTCGGCCATGCGCACGCGGCGAGCGAGCGTCTCGGCGGGGGGCACGGCGGCGTGCCGGCAGGTGCCCGGGTAGCGCAGCTCGGCGTGCGGCACCTCGCCGACGACGCGGGCGATGTCGCGTCGCGAGCAGCGACACGGATACGCGAGGCCGCGCGCCTCGAGTCCCGCCAGCGCGGCCGCGTAGATGGCATTGCGGTCGGACTGGCGCACGGGATGCGGTCCCCACGACCGGTAGGTCACGGTCGGGGCGTCATCGGCCGTCAACCCGAGCCAGTCGAGGTCGTCGAGAACGCCCGCTTCGTATTCGGGGCGGCACCGCAGCCGGTCGTGGTCCTCGACCCGCAGGAGCACCCGCCCGCCGAACGCCCGCGCGACGCTCCACACCCACACCGCATTCACGGCATGGCCCAGATGCAGCCAGCCGGTTGGGGCCGGAGCGAAGCGGGTGCGGAATCCGGGACGGGCGGCCGCGAAGGCCGCGAGCCGGTTCGCGACGAAGGCGTCGTGGGCGGACACGCCCCCCAAGCTCGCCCGTGGCACCGCCGGACGGCAGAGGGCGTTGCGTCGCCATGCCGTCTCCCATCGTGATCAACGTCCATGCCGACGTGTCGTGCCCCTGGTGCTGGATCGGCAGCGCGCGCCTCGGCCGTGCGCTCGATGCCCGACCGGACCTCCGGGTCGAGCGCCACTGGCGACCCTTCCTGCTGCAGCCCGACCTGCCGAGGGGCGGTGTCCCCTGGGCCGACGTCATCGGACCGAAGTTCGGCGGCGCGGCCCGGGCGGAGGCGATGTTCGCCCACGTGGCGAAGGTCGGGGCCGCCGACGGGCTCGACTTCCGCTTTGACCGGATCGCCAGGGCGAACGACACGCGCGATGCTCATCGGCTCATCCTGTTCGCGCGATCCCACGGGCGGGAGTGGGCGATGGCGGAGGCGCTGTTCGCGGCGTACTTCCGGGAGGGGGTGGACCTCGAGGACCGGGGGGCACTGCTGGGCATCGCCGAGGCAGTCGGCGTGCCGCTCGGGCCGGCCCGGGCGTGGCTGGACTCGCGCGAAGGGGAAGGTGCCGTGGAGGCGTCGCGGGCGGAGGCCGCCCGGCTCGGCATCCGCGGGGTCCCGTTCTACGTCTTCAACGGCGACCTCGGGATCTCGGGCGCCCAGCCGGTCGAGACGTTCGTCGCGGCGCTCGACGAGGCCTCGGCCTGATGCGCACGGCGCCGCCGCCGCGCGGGCGGCGACTCGCCTCCGTCGGCGTGCGGGGTTTCCCGCTGGCGAGGGGGTGGTGCGGGGCCTAGCGTTCGGCCATGAACCACGTGCTCCGAGGGATCGTGCTGGGCAGCGCCGCCGTCGGTGCGTTGCTGGTACCGTCGCGGGCAGCGGCGCAGGCGCGGCCGGCCGCGAAGGCGGGTGCGCCGGCGCCGAGGCAAGGCGCGACGCGACCGGCCGGCCCCGCCGCCGAGATCGCCGCCGAGATCGCCGCCGCGGAACAGCAAGTGCTGGCAGCCATGCTCACGCGCGACAAGGCGCGGCTCGAGCAGCTGCTGGCACCGCAGTTCGCGCTGGTCAGCGCCCTGTCGTCCGGCGAGGTGATCGACAAGGCCGACTGGATCGCCGGCCTGCTCGAGCGCCGGGTCTCCGATGACGGACGACTGGAGCCCCCGCAGGTGCGCCTCCATGCGCCCGGCGTCGCGACGGCCGTCGTGCGCGTCATGTGGGGCCCGACCGGCGGCGCGCCGGAGTCGTTCGTGGTGACGGACACGTGGGTGCGGCGCGGCCGCACCTGGCAACTGGCGGCGCGCCACTCCAGCGCGCGCCGCTCGGCACCCTAGGGGCCGCGAGGCCGGGAGGGTTCGACGATGCTCGACGAGGCGAAGGCGAAGCTCGAGGAGATGCTGACCACGCTCCAGCGCGAGGCCGATGAACTGCAGGTGCAGGCGGCGCTGGGGAAGGCCGAGGCGAAGGAGAAGTGGGAGGAAGTCAACGGCCGGCTGCAGGCGTTCCGGGCGAAGCTCGAGGCGGCGCGAGGGCCGGCGGGCGAGGTACTCGACGACGTCGGGGAGAAGGCCCGCGAACTCGCCGACGAGGTCCGCGAGGGCTTCAACAAGCTCCGCTCGCTGCTGACGTGACGGCTCGGTGAGTCGCGCCCGTCGGGCGTCCCCCGGGGCTCGTGCCGGCGCGGCGCGAGCCCCGGGGAGGCGGGCGCTGGCGGGGTCCACTCGGGCCGGTTACGGTTGGCGACATGTCCGTTCCCGATCGCGCCGGGCCGACCCTGGTGCCCCCTGATCCCGCCGAAGGGCTGATCCCGCGCGGGTCGGTCGCCCTGGCTGCAGCCGACGCGTTGTCCGGTGACGGCGGCGAGGAGGCCCGGCGTCGCCGCAAGGAGCAGAAGCAGCGCGAGCAGTCCGAGGCGCCGCTCGATCCTTTCACGCGCTACAAGGCGCTGACGGACGCCTTCAAGGCCGAGCAGGACCTCGTGGAACTCGCCGACAAGAAGGCCCGGTTCGCGCTGGTGATCATGGGCGCGCTCAATGCCGCGGTGCTGCTGGTCGTGACCCGGGGCCCGATCGACGAGACGCTGCGGGCCGGGGCGCTGGGCCTGAGCTTCGTGGCGCTGCTCGCGCTGTACGCGGCGTGCGCGCTCTACTTCTTCATCCTCGCGATCGAGACGCTCCGGCCGCGGACCGGCCCGCCGGTCTCGCCGCCGGAGGAGGTGCGACCCGGCGCGTCCGCCTCCGTGCGGTACAACCAGGCGATCGTCGGGCGCACGCTCGCGGCCTACCAGGCGGTGTGGAGCCAGCTGCGCATCGACAGTCTCAACACCGAGCTCGCCGAGCAACTGCACGTCGTGGCCGGCATCAACGTGCGGAAGTACGCCGTGCTGACCCGCCTGTATCGCGGCCTGAAGCTGATGACCGCGCTCGTCGCGGGGCTCCTCGTGGACCTCGCCGCTGCGGCGCTCCTGCGCTGACCCCCCAACTCCACCACACGCCGTTTATGTCATCGCTCCCGCTCCGCCGCCTCAGGATCGTCGCTGTCGCCGTCGCCGTTGCTGCCGCTGTCGCTGCCGCCGTCGCCCCCGCCCTCGCCGCGCAGGAGAAGCCGCCCGAGAAGCCCTACACCTTCACCGGCGACCTGGGCTACGTCGCCGTCTCGGGTAACCAGCAGCTGACGACCTTCTCGCTCGGGGACAAGGCGACCTACAGACTGCGGCGCTTCCTGTTCACGCAGGAGTTCAACGCGGTCTACAGCGAGGCGCAGGGGACGGCCAACGCCGAGTTCTACCGGGTGCTGGCCCGCACGGACTACGCCGTCGGCGGTCCGTTGACCGTCTTCGGGGTGCTCATCTGGGACCGCAACCGCTTCGCCGGCATCGCGAACAAGTACGAGCAGCAGGCCGGTCTCGCGTGGAAGGCCGTGGCGCGGCCGAGGGACGACCTGTCGGTCGAGGTCGGCGGCGGCCTCATCCAGCAGGACAACCTGAACGGCACGTCGCTCTCCTTCGGGTCGGGTCGCACCGCGGGCACGTGGAAGCACAGTTTCACGGAGAAGGCTTACCTGCGGCAGTTCGCCGAGTACATCCTGAACCTGCAGGACACGGGCGACCGGCGCGTCAACAGCGAGTCCGCCCTCGTGGCGCCGATCAACAGCATCCTGTCGGTGAAGCTGAGCTACCTTGTCCGCTACCAGAGTCTGCCCCCGTTCCGGCCGAACGTGACGCCGGCGGCACGTTTCCGGACGACCGACCAGGTCTTCACGACCGGCCTGCAGCTCACCTTCTGACCGCCGCCCAGTCATGACCGACGACCCGCGATTCCCGATCGGCCGGTACGCCGCCCCCGCCGCGCCTCCCGGGCACGCGGAGCGGGCCGCGCTCATCGAACGCATCGCGTCGGTGCCCGAGATGCTGCGGCTGGCCACCGATGGGCTCACCGAGGCCCAGCTCGATACGCCGTACCGCGAGGGTGGCTGGACGGTGCGGCAGGTGGTGCACCACGTCCCCGATTCGCACCTGAACGCCTACGTGCGGCTCAAGCTCGCGCTCACCGAGGACGCACCGACGATCAAGCCGTACGACGAAGTCGCTTGGGCACAGCTGCCCGACACCGCGAAGACGCCGATCGCGACGTCACTCACCCTGCTCGAGGCGCTGCACACGCGATGGGTGACCCTGTGGCGGGCGCTCGATGACGCGGCGTTCGGCCGTACCCTGCGGCATCCCGTCGGCGGCGTGCTGCGCGTGGACGCGCTGCTGGCGCACTACGCCTGGCACGGCGACCATCACGTGGCGCACGTGACGCGCCTCCGCGCGCGCGAGTCGTGGTGACGGACGTCGCGGCGGGCGCGGGAGGCCGCGCGCGGTCCGCCGCGCGGTCGGCCGCGCGGTCGGCCGCGCGGCCGGCCGCGCGGCCGCGCGCGCGCTGGCCGCGCATCCTCGGTGTCGCGGCGCTCGTCTTGACGATCGCCGGGGTGGGCCTCCGCACCCCCGACGTACCGGCCGCGGAGCTCGAGCGCCGCTGGGCCGACGGCGGTTCGCGCTTCGTGGCGATCGCCGGCCTGCGGGTGCACGTGCGCGACGAAGGCCAGGGCCCGCCGGTCGTCCTGCTGCACGGGACGTCGTCGTCGGTGCACACGTGGGACGCGTGGGCGGCGGCGCTGCGCGATTCGTTCCGCGTGGTGCGGTTCGACCTGCCGGGCTTCGGGCTCACGGGCCCGGCGGCCGACGGCGACTACTCGATGCCCGCCTACGTGCGGTTCGTCTCCGCGGCACTCGACTCGCTGCGTGTGGGGCCGGCGATCGTCGCCGGCAACTCGCTTGGCGGGGAGATCGCGTGGGAACTCGCGGCCCGCGAGCCGGCCCGCGTCGCCCGGCTCGTGCTGGTGGACCCGGCGGGCCTGCCGACGGGGCGGGGGGCGCCACTGCCGTTCCGGCTCGCGCAGCTCCCGCTTCTGGGGCCGGTGCTGTCCCGCGTCACCCCGCGCGCGATCGTGGCGCGCTCGCTGCGCGAGGTGTACGCCGACGACGCGCGCGTGACCGACACGCTGATCGACCGCATCTGGCTGATGGCGCGACGCCCGGGCAGCCGGGAGGCGTTCGTGCAGCGTGCCCGTACCCCGCGGGCGAACGACGGGGCGGGGCTCGAGCGGATCACCGCGCCGACGCTGGTGCTGTGGGGGGAGGCCGATGCGTGGATCCCGGCCGCGCTCGCGCCCGAATTCGCGCGCCGCATCCCCGGGGCCACCGCGGTGGTGCTGCCCGGTGTCGGGCACCTGCCGCAGGAAGAGGCCCCCGCGGCGTCGCTCGCGGCCTTGCGCGCCTTCCTCGCCGCACCGCTCGGCGCGCGATGACGGCGCACCGGTCGCTCACGACCCGCTGGCGGGCCCTGGAGGATCGCTGGCTCGGCCCGATCGCCGCCCGCGAGGCGCGGATCATGGGCACGTGGCGGGCCGGCGTGCGGTACCTGCCCACGCCGAGCTTGCGGTGGACGCTGCGCGGGGCCCTGCTGCTGGTGGGGCTCCTCGTTGCCGCGTTCGCCCTGCCGATCGGGGCGCGCCGGGCGCTGCTGCTCGCCCTCATGTTCGGCGTGGCGCTGGGCGGCCTGTGGGCGGCGTCACGCGACCTGCGGTGATCGGCCGATGACGAGTCCTGCTCGCTCCCTCGGCTGGTGGCTGTTCGCCGCGACCGTCGGGCTGGCGGCCGTCGCCCGCTGGCTCTTTCCGCTCGCGCAGCCCACCGTCGCCCTCGAGCAGCGGCTGACGCCGGATCTCGCCGCCGCGCGCGCGCGCGCGTTCGCCCAGGCGCATGCGCTGCCCATCGCAGGGGCGCGCGAGGCCGTGCGGTTCGACCAGGCCGGCGACGTGCAGACGTACGTCGAGCTCGAGGCCGGCGGCAAGCCGGCGGTTGACGCCGAGGTGCGCGGGACGGACATCGCGCTGTTCTCGTGGGAGGTGCGGTTCTTCCGGCCCGGCGACCCGCGCGAGGTGCGCGTGACGCTCGCGCCCGACGGGCGCGTCATCGGTTTCCGGGACGTCCTCGCGGAGGCCGACGCGCGTCCGGCGCTCGACTCGGCGGCCGCGCTCGCGGTGGCCGACTCGGTGCGCCGCGCATGGTTGAGCGAACCCGACGCGCGCTGGCGGGTGGTCGCCGCGTCGGTGGCGACGGTGGCACCGAGCCGCCGCGTGGACCGCACCTTCACCTACGAGCGGACCGACCGGCGGCTGGGGACGGCGCCGCTCCGGCTCGACGTGGTCGTGCGCGGCGACCGGCCGGGCGGGGCATCGGCGTACGCGAAGATCCCCGAGGCCTTCACCCGACGCTATCGCGAACGGCGCGCCGACAACGAACTGTATGCCGGCATCGCCAGCGCCTTCGTGCCGCTGTTCGCCCTCTTCGGCCTCGTGGCAATGGCCGGCATCGCCCGGCGCGGCGGGGTGCGCTGGCGGCCGGCCCTCCTCGCGGGGCTGGTGATGGGGCTGCTCCTCGCGGCGGCGCAGGTGAACGGCATCACGCTGTCGTGGTTCGACTACGACACGGCCACCGGCACGGGGACGCACCTCCTGGAGCAGTGGCTCGGCGCAGCGGCGGCGCTCGTCGGGATGGGCCTCGTGTCGGCGGTGCTGCTGGCGATGGGCGAGGCCCTCACGCGCGAGGCCTTCCCCGACCACTTCGACTGGTGGCAGACCACGGCGCAGGCCGGCACCCGTCCCGTGGCGCTGCGCCTGCTCGGCGGCTACACCGTGGCGGCGTTCGGGCTCGCTTACGTGTCCGTGTTCTACCTCGTCACGCACCGCTTCGGCTGGTGGTCGCCGAGCGGGCTGCTCGATGACCCCAACCAGATCGCGACGCCGCTCCCGTGGGTGACGGCCGTCGCGGTGTCGCTGCAGGCGGGGGTGCTCGAGGAGGTGCTCTTCCGCGCCGTGCCCCTCGCGCTCGTGGCCCGGGCGGTGCGCGACCGGCCGTGGCGCCGGCCGGCGATGGCAGCGGCGGTGATCGGCACGGCGCTCGTCTTCGGCTTCGGCCACGCGAACTATCCCTCATGGCCGGCCTACGCACGCGGGGTGGAGCTGTTCCTCGAGGCGGTCCTGTGGGCCGTGCTCTACCTGCGCGTCGGGTTGGTGACGACGGTGGTGGGACACTTCACCTACGACCTCGTCCTCTTCGGGCTCTTCGCCTCGGCGGGCACCGCCACGCCCTATCGGATCACCTTGGCCGTCGTCGCACTCGTGGCGTCGCTCCCGGCCCTGCTGGTGGCCCGGCACTCGTGGCGTCGCCGGGGGCTGGCGGCGGTCACCCCGGACTCGGCCCGCTTCTCGGCGTGGCGGGCTCCCGAGCGGTCGCCGGACCCGGTCACGGACGACGTGCCGGTCGGCGCCGCGACGTCCCGGCGCTTCGGCCGGCTCGGCGTGGTGGTGGCGGTCGTGTCCGTGGCGCTCGCGGTGATGCCGACCGGCGAACGGGCGGCACCGTCGTTCACCGTGACGCGAGCGGAGGCGGTGGCGCGCGCCGATTCGGTGCTGCGCACGCTCGGCGACGATCCGGCGCGCTGGACGCGGTTGGTGGACGCGGAACTGGTAGGTGCCGGCGGGGCGCGCCGGTTCCTGCGGGCCACCGGTGCCGACTCCGCCGAGCTGCGTCGGCTCGAGCGGACGTGGCTGCACGGTGGACAATGGTCGGTGCGCTACGTGCGGCCGCAGGGGAGCGTGGCCGAGCGCACCGAGCAGTGGATGATCGCGCTGGAGGCCGACGGGCGACCGCACACGTGGGAGCACGTCCTGCCGGACTCGCTGCCCGCCCGGTCGTTGCCGCGGGCCGCCGCCGAGTCGCTGGCCCGTGCGGCCTTGGCGGCGAGCGGCGCGGATCCTCGCGCACTCGTGCTGGTCTCGGCCGAGGAGACGGCACGGCCGGCTCGGCGCGACGTCGAGTTCACGTTCGACGACACCGGCATCCGGCTCCCGGCGGGGGGCGCGGCGCGGCGTCTGGCCGTGGTGGCCGGCGATCGCGTGGTGCGCGTCGGGCACGCGGTGTTCATCCCCGAGGCATGGTCGCGGGAGGACACCAAGGCGCGCTCGCGCCGCGGCACGATCAGCGTCGCGACGGTCTTCGTCGCAGTGCTGGTCTGGCTGGTGGCGCTGCTGGTCGTGCTGCGGCGAGCGCCGGTCACGGGCGCGGTCGCGTGGCCGCGCGGCGGACGGGCGGCGGCCCTGCTGGGCATCGCCGGCGTCGTGGCGGTCGTCGTCGCCATGAACGAGTGGGGTACGCGCCTCCACGGGTGGGACACCGCGCAGCCGTGGGATCGTCACCGGCTCTTCGTGCTGCTCGGGCTGGTGGGCAGCGCGCTGGGACCCGTGGTCGTCTGGCTGCTGTGGCGCGCGACGGACGCCGTACGAGCGCGTGCCGGCGTACCCGTGCGCGCCCCGACGACGCGCGACGCGCTCGTCGGGGGCGCGCTGCTGATGCTCGGGCCGACGCTCATGAGTCTGATCCCGTGGATGCTGCTGCCGACGACGCCGACGCTGGCGGACACGGTGCTCGACGCGGAGCTCCCGTGGCTGGCCGCGCTGTTCACCCCCGCGGCCGGCGGCCTCGCGACGGCCGGGGGCGCGGCGCTCGTCCTCGGCGCGATCGTCGCGTGGCGCCGGGCGTGGGCGCGCGGACTGGTCGTGCTGGCCGCCGCTGTCGCGTTCGGGCTGGTGGTGGGGTCGGGCGAGGCGCTCACCGACGCCGAGTGGCTGCGGCGTGCCGCCGTGCTCGCCGCTTCGGCCGCGGTCGGCGCGTCGGTGCTCTGGCGGGTGGGCGCCCAGTCGTTCGAGGCGTGGGCGGTGGCCGGCCTGCTGCTGGGCGCGTCCGGGGCGGTCACGTCCTTCCTCGTCGCCGCGACGCCGACGGACGCGGTCGCGCACCTGCTTGGCCTCGCGCCGGCGGTCGCGGCGTTGACGTGGCTCGTGCGGCGTCCGCGCTAGCTGCAGATGACGGAGTGAATCGCCCCGGGTTTCTCCGAGACTCGGTTGGTCGAGTCCCGTGGCCACGGACGTGACCTCGGTCTGCTGATGCTGCTGGTGATCCCGACGCCGTGGCGGCGGTGGGTGGAGCGGATCACCCGGTACGGGGTGGATGCAATCGGTCGTCGAGACACCTCCCCTCCGCTCGAGGTTTCGATGACGCAGCATGCCAAGTGGCTCGCAGCGCAGCGTGTGCAGACGTCGCTTCGGTCCCCCGGTCGCCCATCCATCGGCCGGCGCGAGGATCGCGTCCGGTTCTGCGCGGCCATCGCGCGTGAGCGGTATCCGGAGCGTGCCGTGCGGGAGGCACTGGCGCTCCTGCACGCCAAAGGTCACGGGGGGCGCGAAGGCGCACGGCACATGGCGTGAAGCTCGCCCCACCCGAAACTGCAGCAGTCTGTGCAGGACCGCTTGGCTGGGGCGATTGCCAC
>Ga0209972_10000031_pt1 | contig 138223 bp, 97 predicted proteins | sample NOAtaG_7_FD_187302 | JGI IMG/M metagenome (GOLD analysis project Ga0209972, IMG submission 187302) | Freshwater lake microbial communities from Lake Erie, under a cyanobacterial bloom - NOAA_Erie_Diel1S_2200h metaG (SPAdes) (version 2) | ecosystem: Environmental > Aquatic > Freshwater > Lake ... | reverse complement strand
TCAAGCGTTCCGCGCTGACAGCAAAGTAAATCATGGCAACCTCCGGCACCACTACGTTTAATCTTGACCTCAACGAGGCTGTTGAAGAAGCCTTTGAGCGTTGTGGTGCTGAGTTGCGCACGGGCTATGACCTGAAGACTGCCCGTCGATCCTTGAACCTGCTGTTCGCAGACTGGGCCAACCGTGGCATCAATATGTGGACTATTGAGCAGGGCCAACAAGTCCTGACTCCTGGCACAGCCACATACACGCTTCCATCTGATACGGTAGACCTGATTGAGCATGTGATCCGCACGGGTGCGGGTAACGTCTCCACGCAGACGGACCTGACCATCACGCGCATCAGTGTTTCTACCTACTCGTCCATCCCGAACAAGCTGCAGCAGGCAAGACCGATTCAAGTGTGGATCAACCGCCAGCAGCCTGCTCCGACCATCACTGTCTGGCCGGTGCCAGACAACTCGCAGACCTACACGTTCGTTTACTGGCGCTTGCGCCGTATCCAAGATGCTGGGGCCGGTGGTGTTTACACACAAGACATCCCGTTCCGCTTTCTCAATGCGTTGGTCTCAGGGCTTGCTTACTACCTGTCGTTGAAGATTCCTGGCGCGATGGATCGTATGCAGGTGTTGAAGGCGCAGTACGACCAAGATTGGGATCTGGCCTCGACGGAAGACCGTGAGAAGGCTGCGGTGCGGTTTGTGCCTCGCCAGATGTTTATCAGTTAATTAGCCAGTTTATCGTCGCAGGCTAAACTCCCTAAACTATGTCAAACCGCTTTGCAAACGGCGCAAAGGCATTCGGGTTCTGCGATGTCTGTGGGTTTCGCTTTGACCTAAAGAAGCTCAAGAACCTGACGGTAAAGACCAAGCAGACTCAGATCAAGGCCTGCCCTCAGTGTTGGACTCCGGATCAGCCGCAGTTGCAGCTTGGGATGTATCCGGTTAGTGACCCACAAGCAATCAGAGATCCACGCCCAGACACAAACACTTGGTTTGCATCAGGTAATACAGGTCTTCAGGTTGATCCCACGCCCGGTACAGGTGTGCTGCAAGACGGTTTCCCTGGAGAGGGCAGCCGTGTAATTGAGTGGGGTTGGGCTCCAATAGGCGGATCTAGTGGGTTTGATGCACCCTTGACACCGAATAGCTTGGTTGGCGTGGGATATGTTGGTACAGTCGCGGTATCTACCGCTTAAGGAGCGATGATGAAAGATGTTCACAAGCACGAACGTGCAATGCACCCCGGCAAGCCGATGACCAAGCTCGCCAAGGGCGGGAAAGCCTTCAAAAAGGGTGGTCCCACCTCTGAGGACCGCATGCGCCTGGGCAAGAATATGTCCCGCGCCATGAACCAGAAGACGGGCTGACACCATGCTGCCGACCAAGAAGCTCGCCCCCGCTAAGCCGGGGCAACCTCAAGAGATCGAAACCCTCAAGGACGAGATCTGCATGGTGGTGGGCAACATCGCTATGGGCAAGCCTTCTGCTGCCAAAACCTCGGGCATCAAGATCCGTGGGACTGGCGCTGCCACCAAGGGCACGATGGCTAGGGGTCCGATGGCATGAACTACACCGAGTTGAAGACCGCTGTTGAGGACTACACCGAGAACACGTTCTCGGCAACCGACTTCGCCACGATGACGGAGTTGGCTGAGCAGCGCATCTACAACTCGGTGCAGCTTCCTGCACTTCGCAAGAACGTCACAGGCACTCTGACGGCAGGCAATCAGTACCTCGCCGCCCCAGTGGACTTCCTGTCCGTCTTCAGCCTCGCGGTCATTGATGCTTTGGGTAACTACGAATACTTGTTGAACAAGGATGTCAACTTTATTCGCTCATCGTTTCCAAACCCGACAACGACCGGGACGCCCAAGTACTACGCTTTGTTTGGTCCTGACTCGTCGAACATCACGGACCTGACGCTCATTCTCGGCCCCACGCCGAACGCAGGACTGACCGCAGAACTGCACTACTTCTACTACCCGCAGAGCATCGTGACTGCCGGTACGTCTTGGTTGGGCGACAACTTTGACTCAGTGCTGTTCAATGCCGTCATGGTCGAAGCAGCGCGGTTCATGAAGCAAGAGGTGGATCTCGTGGCTGAGATGGACAAGCAGTACGTCCAGTCCCTGACGCTGCTGAAGAACCTGGGCGACGGCAAGAACCGTCAAGACGCATACCGCAGCGGCCAACTCAGAACGCAGGTGCTTTGAGATGGCACTCTTCCAAACACTGTGTTCATCGTTTAAGCAGGAATCATGGCAGGGCGTCCATGACTTGGACACCGACACGCTTAAGCTGGCCCTGTACACCAGCCTTGCTGATCTTGGTGCTGCAACGACTGTTTACACCACAACGCAAGAAGTTGTGGGCACAGGGTACACGGCGGGCGGCATAGTGCTGACAAATGTCCAAGTGCTGCTCAGTGGCACGACGGCATATGCAACCTTTGATAACCCAACATGGGCTGGGGTAAGTTTTGTCACCCGTGGTGGTTTGATTTACAACTTCTCCAAGTCTGATAAAGCAATAGCTGTCTTAGACTTCGGTGCTGACAAAACCGCTGGGCCCAACTTCACGGTCCAGCTTCCGGTCGCAACCGCGACAACCGCGCTCCTTCGATTTAGCTAAGGACTGATCATGGCAAGTGAAAACGCAAAATCTCAAGACCTCGTTGCTTCTGCTTTGGCTTCCGTCAAAGAGTCCATCGATGGCGCAAAGGCTGGCGGTGTATACCGCATGGAATGCATTGGCCCGGACGGTAACGTCAAGTGGACCGCCGAGTGCCCGAACCTTGTGGTGAACGTCGGCTTGCAAGACATGAACGCCAAGTACTTCAGTGGCAGTACTTATACCGCTACGTGGTTCATTGGCCTGTATGGCGCTGGTGCATCCAACACACCCGCAGCGGGTGACACCGCCGCTTCGCACGCTGGCTGGACTGAGGTGGTGCCTTACAGCAATGCCACTCGCCCTGCGGCAACTTTTGGAACCGCGACTACCGCTGACCCGTCTGTGATCAGCAACTCTGGCTCCCCTGCCGCGTTCTCCATCAACGCCACGGCGACGGTGGGTGGGGCTTTCCTAATTAGCAATAGCACCAAGAGCGGAACTACTGGCATCCTGTTTTCGGCGTCTGACTTCCAGTCGCCTGGGGATCGTTCAGTTGCCTCTGGTGACACGCTAAACGTCACCTACACGTTCAACCTTGATGCTGTTTAAGGAGTAGTAAGTCATGGCGTACAGAAAAGGTGACACCCTCAAGGTCAAAGCGGTTATCCCAACTGGGCCTGTGCTGGCCTTGCGCATGAGCGAGGATGGCGACATCTCCTACTTGCTGGAGTGGGTGGATCTAGAGGGTGAAACCCAACAGCGTTGGTTTCGCGAAGAAGAGTTGGAGCCTGCGGGGGCTTAATGAATGTCGAATGGCGGATGGGGCTCAGGCTCCTGGGGTCAAGTTGCATGGGGGATGGGGCTCTATGATGGAGCCTCGTCTGAATCCGCAACTGCCGCTGATTCCGCTTCTGCAAGATTAGTTTCCCCCCGCGCCGTCTCTGAGACGGCCACAGCCGCTGATGCAACGTCAGCGGTTTTTGCAGTACCCGCGTCTGTTTCTGAGTCTGCCACCGCAGCAGACTCGATTTCGGCTACACCAAAATACGCGAGAACTGAATCTGAGACAGCAAACGCATCTGATGCTGTCTCTGTAGCCGCCAGCACGTTCAGACCGTCTATTGCTGAGACGGCAAGGGCATCGGATACAGCGTCTTCAGCCTTAGTTGTTAGGCCGTCAGTCGCAGAAACGGCCACTGCAGCGGACACGGTCTCCGCCACCGAGACACTACGCCCAACAGTCTCTGAGACTGCAGCGGCGGCAGATGCAACGGTAGTCGCGTCCAGCACCTTCAGGCCCTCTGTATCAGAAACGGCCAGAGCCAGTGACTCCGTATCAGTCGCAGGCAGCACGTTTAGACCGACTCTGTCAGAGACAGCAACGGCGGCTGACTCTGTAACTGCCAGAGAAATACTAGTCCCAACGGTTGCCGAGACAAGCACCGCTTCGGACTCCGTATCGGTCGCCGCCAGCACATTCAGGCCAACGGTTTCTGAGTCCGCTACTGCAGCAGACGCTACTTCATCGCGCACCGCCTTCGGTTCGTCGGTCTCAGAGACCACCACAGCGTCGGATGCTTCAACTGCAAGGCAGATATTCCAAGCCTACATAGGAACGTCTGGCTGGGGTTCTGGAGCTTGGGGCGGAGATCCTTGGGGGGGTTTGAACGACACAGCCGCGTCTATCTCTGACTCGGTTGTTGCTTCGCCTGTTGCCAACGGCGCTGTCTCTGAGACTGCCAGGGCGTCAGACTCGGTATCCGTCGCAGCCAGCACGTTTAATCCAGCCATCTCTGAGACGGCATCAGCGTCTGACACGGTTGTAGCGAGGCAAACCTTTGTTACGTCAGTTAGCGAGACAGCCAACGCTTCTGACAGCATTAGTGCGGCACAGACAGCCAGAAGCACCGTATCAGAAACGGCAAACGCATCTGACTCCGTAGTTGCTAGGCAGGGCTTTACCTCCGCAGTTTCAGAAACTGCCAGAGCATCTGACAGTGTTAGCACAACGCAGACGTTTGTCTCGTCTGTATCAGAGACGGCAAACGCTTCTGATTCCGTAGTTGCGCGTCAGACATTTGCAACGGCAGTTTCGGAAACGTCCACAGCACTAGATGCAGTAACTGCTAGACAAACATTTGCATCGTCTGAAAGTGAGACGGCAACTGCATTTGACAGTGTTAGTGCTGCGCAAACATTTAGTAACTCTGCATCTGAAACTGCCACAGCCTCTGACGCCACTTCATCGGCGCAAGGATTTGGTGTCTCTATATCTGAGACTGCCCGCGCATCAGATACAAGCTCCGCTGCTCAAACATTTGCCACAGCAATTTCTGAGACCGCTACAGCACTAGATGCTGTGGCTGCGCGGCAGGTATTTGCAACGGCAGTTTCGGAAACGGCCAATGCGTCAGACGCAGTAGCGGCAGGGCAGTCATTCAGTACAAGTGCATCCGAGACTGCGCGTGCATCCGATGCGGTATCTGTAGCCGCCAGCACGTTTAACGCCTATATCGGCACTTCTGGTTGGGGTTCTGGTGCCTGGGGTGGAGACCCTTGGGGCGGCTTAAATGATACGGCAGCAAGTATCTCAGACGCCGTTTCTGCATCGCCTGCATTCTTTGGTTCTGTATCGGAGACGGTTAGAGCATCTGACGCATTTGCTGTTGCTGCAAGCACATTTAACACCGCAGTATCTGAAACAGCTAGGGCGTCTGATTCTGTTGCGGTTAGCCAGACGTTTGTTACCGCCGTTAGTGAGACCGCAAACGTATCTGACAGTACTGCAGCTTCTCAAGCATTTGTTGCCGCTACATCTGAAACAGCCAGAGCATCTGACGCAGTTGCCGCATCCCAAAGTTTTGGGGCTTCTGTATCTGAAACAGCCAGAACCTCTGATGCAGTCAGTTCTGCGCAAGCGTTTAACACAGCAGTATCAGAGACAGCCAGGGCGTCCGACTCTGTATCAACCATACAGACGTTTGCTACAGCAGTATCAGAGACAGCTTCTGCATCGGACTCTGTCTCCGCAGGGCAAGTATTCGCTGCTAATACTTCAGAGACGGCTCGCGCATCTGACTCCGTATCTGTAGCGTCTAGCGTCTTCAACGCCTACATCGGAACTTCTGGCTGGGGCTCGGGGGCTTGGGGTGAAGACCCGTGGGGCGGCTTAAACGACACCGCCGCAACTGCACTGGATGTAGTTTCTGCGTCCCCCGCATTCAATGCGTTTGCATCTGAAACGGCACAAGCCTCTGATGCTTTCGCGGTCGCTGCCAGCACGTTTAATGGTCTGGTTGCCGAAACTGCCACCGCAACAGACTCCGTAGCAGCCCGCCAAGTATTTGCAACGTCAGTAACAGAGACGGCCACTGCGGCGGATAGCGTTGTTGCCACCCAATCGTTCGTAGCGGCTGTATCTGAGACGGCAACTGCGGCAGACCAAACGCAGGCGTCTCAAGCGTTTACATCGGCTGTTTCTGAAACGGCTAGGGCATCTGATACCGTTTCAGCGGCCCAGGCACCTACCTCAACAACTTCTGAAACCGCAACCGCATCTGACGCGGTTTCAACACAACAAGTCTTTGCCACAGCGGTCACAGAGAGTGCCACGGCTGCTGATAGCACATCAGCAGGGCAGCGTTTTGTAACCAACGTAGCTGAAACGGCCACAGCGGCTGACTCCGTATCTGTTGCCGCAAGCACGTTCAACGCATTTATTGGCACTCAAGGCTGGGGTTCCGGAGCCTGGGGTGAGGATCCTTGGGGCGGTTTAAACGACACTGCTGCGAGCGCTTCGGACGCGGTCTCTGCATCACCTGTGTTCTTCGGGGCTGTATCAGAGGCAGCACAAGCCTCTGATGCCTTCGCTGTCGCGGCCAGCACGTTCAATCCAGCCGTAAACGAAGCTGCTGCCGTCTCTGACGCTGCGTCTGCACAGCAAATCTTCGCCACGGCAGTCTCTGAGAACGCACAGGCGTCTGACGCTGTTGCATCAGGGCTTCTCTCATCGGCCAACATTTCGGAGACAGCAACAGCCAGCGATGTTGTTTCTGCTGGCAGCGTATTCAATGTAAGCGTCAGTGAAGGTGTAACTGCTGCCGACGCAGTCACGACCACGACCATCACGCCCGCCAGCGTGAGTGAGACTGCACGAGCCGCAGACTCCGTAGTTGCCAAGGTTGACTGGCAAGCCAGCATGAGCGAAGCCGCTCAAGCGATGGAGTTGTTTGATGCTGGCAAGCTGTTCATTGCAACACTGCTGGAGCAGTGTGGGGCGTTTGATTCAATCTTTGCCCAGAATCGCTGGCAGACCATTGACGACACGCAGAACCCTAACTGGCAAGTTGTCCCAGACGGACAGACGCCGGGGTGGCAGCACATCCAAGACTCGCAGACGCCTGGGTGGCAGCACATCAACGATACCCAGAGCCCTGCATGGCAATGCGCCACCACCGCTCAAACCCCAACCTGGGTCTTAGTAACTGACACACAAGCGCCTGGGTGGCAGTGTGTCACCACCGCGCCATCCCAGCCGTGGCAGAATGTAACAACTGCACAAGCGCCGGTATGGCAACCCACGCCCCCCGCCCCTCTTGACGGCTGGCAGAATGTAGACGATGATCAGTCTGCCGGGTGGCAAGATGTGGAGAGCCCTGAGTCAGCCGAGTGGGCTGATATTGATACGGGCTAAGTTTTTGACCTTCTGAGGTAACCCATGCCATCAACCTTTACGTCCAGTCTGCGACTGACCCTCCCTGCAACCGGCGAAAACGCCGGAACCTGGGGCAATTTGGTCAACACGGGCATCACGACCCTGATCGATACGTCGATTGCGGGGACCGCCAGCATCACTGTTGGCGGAACTGATTACACACTCACCAACAACAACGGCACGACAGACGAAGCTCGGGCCATGGTTATCAACGCCACCGGCACTCCGGGGGCTGGAAGAAACGTCATCTGCCCTGCTGCGAGCAAGATGTATGTCTTCCGCAATAACACCACGGGCGGCTTTGCGATGACGCTCAAGACCTCAGCGGGGTCCGGCATAGCCGTCCCTGCGGGGCAAAGTCGCCTGTTGTACTGTGATGGCACCAACGTAGTTGAAACGCTCAATTCGCTCGGTTCTTTGACGCTGGGCTCTGCACTTGGCGCAGCATCAGGCGGTACGGGCCTGACGGCATCTGGAGCCAACGGGAACGTCCTGACCAGCAACGGTACAACGTGGACTTCTGCTGCGCTGCCTGCTGGTGGCCTGACCTACATTTTCACAACTACCGCTGTCACGGCAACTGACAAGCAGGGTGTTCTGACCAGCACTGCAGGTGGTGCGTTTACGGTCACTTTGCCCGCCACACCAGCCACTGGCGCTCAGGTTGTGATTGCTGATGCAGGTGCGTCATGGGGCACCAACAATCTAACGGTTGGGCGAAACGGATCGACCATCGGCGGTTTGGCTGAAAACCTCGTGTGTGACATCACCGGGGTCAGTGTCCAGTTTGTTTACGACGGTACGACATGGGAGGTGTACGCCCAGGTCGGTGGTCAGGGCGGTAACGTTGCAACCCAGCCGGGTAACAACGCCTTCACTGGTGCAAACACCTTCTACAACGCCACGGGCCAGACCTTCGGCACGGCGACATCAACCCAAGACGGCATCATCCTCGCAGGCCGTGCGGGCGGATCGTCTTCTTTCCGTGCAACCCTGCAGCCCACAACTCTGACGGCAAGCAGAACTTTGACGCTGCCTGACGCAACCAGCACGGTTGCGGTCTTGGGCCTTGCTCAAACATTCACGGACACCCAGACCTTCAGTGGCTCCAGCAGTGTGCTGGGAATGGTGCTCAACGATGCAGCAGAAGTCGCCACCATCAGCGCCACAGCAGCGACCGGCACGATCAACTACGACATCACCACGCAGTCGGTGCTGTACTACACCACCAATGCCTCTGCCAACTTTACGGTCAACCTGAGAGCCTCTTCAGGAACTACGCTGAACACGGCGTTGGCTACAGGCCAATCGGTCACGGTGGTGTTTTTGGTTACAAACGGCGGAACGGCGTACTACAACAACGTAGTGCAGGTTGACGGAACTACGTCAGGAGTTACTACCAGATGGCAGGGCGGTACAGCGCCTACAGCGGGTAATGCGTCGAGCGTGGACATCTACTCTTACACGGTAGTAAAAACTGCTGCGTCAACGTACAGCGTTTTTGCTGCCCAGACGAGGTTTGCATAATGCCGATGCTCGGAACTCGGGGTGCTGCCTCCGCTCGTGGGTTTGGGATGCTTGGTCGCTTTGTCGCGCCCCCAGGTCAACAAGCCTATACCGGTGACGGGACTTATTCTTGGGTTTGCCCTGCCGGTGTTACCTCTGTTTCCGTTGTTTGCGTCGGTGGAGGCGGCGGGGGAGGTGGTGGCAGCAGTGGGTCTTCTGGTGGCGGTGGTGGCGGCGGTGGTGGGGATTTAAGTTACATAAATAATTACTCAGTTACCCCAGGGGTTAGTTATACCGTAGTTGTTGGTATCTATGGACTTGGAGGAACGGCGAACAACTCGGGCGATTACGGTGGTTCTAGTTACTTTAATAATAGCAGCACTGTTCTTGCAAAAGGTGGCAGGGGCGGCGGAACACCATCCGGAGGTTCAGGCCCTGCAAACCCAAACACTACCGTAGGCACTGGAGTTAATGCAGGCGGGGCAGGCGGTAACGGTGATGGCGGCGGTTCAGGGGGCGGTGGCGGCACGGGCGGCTATACGGCAGGGGGAGGCCAAGGTGGGCCGTTTAACACATCAGGCAGTAGTAGTGCTGGCGACTCAGGTGGCGGTGGGGGCGGTAATGGAGTTCCCGGTGGCGGTGGCGGTGGCGGTGGCATAGGGCTTTTAGGTTCTGGCAGCGGCGGTTCTGGCGGCGGGTCAGGCGGTAACGGTGGTGGCGGGGGCTCAGGTGGTTTCTCAGGTGGAACGGGTCCAAGTATCGGCGCTGGCGCGAATGGCGGGCAATACGGTGGTGGTGGCGGTGGAGGTGGGCAGAGCGGGGGCGGCGAGAACGGTGGGTTAGGCAACGTCGGCGCAGTTCGTATCATTTGGCCCGGGACCACGCGCCAATTTCCATCAACTAATACAGGGAACGTGTAAATGACACACTTTATCAAACTCAATAATGGCGTACCAGAAGGCAACGTAATTGTTGAAGAAAATTTGCGTCAAGTTCTTACAAATGCGACATTTCCAACTGTGATAACGGACTCATTTATTGAGCCGTTTGGCTATGGTATTTATGATTTTCGTAGCCAGCCACCCGTTGCTCGGTATCAAAAAAATATCGAGGTTACTCCTGTAAAAAATCAGTACGGAATCTGGTGTCAAACATGGGAAACAGTTGCTATGAGCGATAGCGAGAAAACATTAGAAGATGAGCGTAAATCTGCCGAGGTGCGCTTTACTCGTAATCAAAAGCTCTATCAGACCGACTGGACTCAGTTAATTGACGCCCCGGTGGACAAAGCCGCATGGGCGGCGTACCGTCAAGAACTGCGTGACATCACTTCTCAAACCGGCTTCCCTTGGGAAGTTCAGTGGCCCACTCAGCCGGAGTAACACATGGCAAACCTTTCCAACATCATCACGCCCAGTAACGTCCTGACGGCGACCAGCACCAACACGCTGAGCAACAAGACGATCAGCGGGGCCAGCAATACCGTTACGAATATCCCGTTAAGCACGGGCGTGACGGGTACTTTGCCTGTAGCTAATGGCGGCACAGGCGTTACATCTGTTGGTACGTCTGGAAATGTGCTGACCAGTAACGGAACTGCTTGGACAAGTTCTGCACCGCCTGGGGCAGATGTTCAAGTATTTACTTCTTCCGGCACTTGGACCAAGCCATCTGGCAAGACGACGGTGATGGTCGGGGTTTGGAGTGGTGGTGGTGGCGGTGCTCGATCTGCCAATAACGAAGATGGCGGTGGAGGTGGTGGAGGCGGCGGTTATTTTCAAAAAATATTTACTGCCGCGTCCTTAGGGTCAACGGAGTCTGTCACTATTGGTGCAGGTGGGGCAGGTGGCACCACCACTAACTCTGTTGGTTCTGCTGGGGGCACTTCATCTTTCGGCTCCTTGATCTCTTTGGCCGGAGGTCAGGGAGGTTCTATATCAAGTAGCCCTGGTGTCCCTGGAGCCCCTCCACAAGGGGGTCAAGGTGCTGCTGGTACTTATCCAGATTACACATTTGCGTCAGTATTTGGAGGTGGATCTGGAGCAAAAGGCGGGAATGGGACTACTAGTTTTGAAGGCGGTCGTTCTGCTTTTGGCGGTGGTGGTGGAGGTAGCGGCGGTCGTGGCCCTGCAAACCAAGCAGGTGGTGCAGGTGGATTATCTGGCGCTTCAAGCGCAATTGTTTATGTGGGTGGCGGTGGTGCTGGCGGCTCTTCTGGTGTAGCTGGTACTGCGGGAACTAATGGATCAGGTGGGGGTGGTGGCGGCGGAACTAATAGCGGCACGGCTGGAGCGGGTGGGGCAGGAGGTTTTCCTTCTGGTGGAGGTGGCGGCGGAGGAACCGGAAGTGTTGCGTCTGGAAACGGGGGCAATGGCGCTGCTGGTCAAGTTATCGTAATTTCTTGGTAAATCGCTATGAAAAACTACGCAATTATTGAGTCCGACATCGTCATAAACGCCGTTCTAGCATCTCCCGAATACGCAGCAGAACAGGGCTGGGTAGCACTGCCAGAGGGAGCGGGCATTGGTTGGTCCTTCGATGGCACCAACTGGACAGCACCCCCTCCCTCGCCTTCTGCGCCTGAACCTTCTAGCCCGACCAAAGAAGAACTGCTTGCTCAAATTCAGGCTTTGCAGGCGCAAATTAACGCACTGCCATGACCCAAGCAGACGAAATCAAACTGCTTCAAGAGCAGGCCCGTGCCGAGTTAAACAGGCTTGAAGCCCAAAGCACAGCCAAGGAAGTCGCTGGCAAAGCCATCGGCAAGCAGGGGCTGTTCTACATCACGTTCATCGTGGTGATCGGTGTCTTGGCCTCCTTGGCGCTTGAATCCGAGAAGATTGCTGCGGTAATGGGTCTGCTTGGTGCTGCGTTGACGGCGCTTATCTCCATGCTTAACGGTATTGCCGGGGCCAACCCCAAGCAAGAGAAGCCTGAGTTTGAGGTCATCAAGTCCCTGATTGAAAAGCTCGACAGGCTTGACCGTCCAGAGCAGCCCATGCGTGTGGATGTAAACGACGGCAAGGTCACGGTCACCAAGGGTGAAGACACCATCACCACAAGGAGCTAAACATGCTGTCCCTTCTCTCAACGCTTGGGGGCCTGCTCATCAGCGGCTTGCCGAAGCTGCTTGATTACTTCCAGAACCGCGCAGACCAGAAGCACGAACTTGAACTTGCCCGCGTGCAGATCGAGCGGGAGTTGCAGCTTGCTGCCCAAGGTTTTGCTGCCCAGGCCCGCATGGAAGAGATCCGCACCGACCAGATTGCCATGCAGACTGAGGCCAAGATGACCGAGGCTGCGCTCGACCATGACAAGAAGGTGCTGGAGAAGGCCAGCAAGTGGGTCGCCAGCTACGTGGGCACCGTCAGGCCGACGGTCACGTACATCTTCATCCTTGAGCTTGTCGCCATTAACGCAGCCATCGCTTGGTATGCGTTTAATCAGCAGGGGTTGATCAACAACGTGGATGACCTCATCCGCATCACTACGGTGATCTTCTCTGATGACGAGATGGCAATGCTTGGGGGTATACTAGGGTTTTGGTTTGGATCGCGTAGCTGGAGCAAGAAATGACTATTGGTTTGTACGCTGTTGTCAATAAACACAATGGCAGGGCGTACATTGGCAGCTCCACAAATGTTGAACTGCGAATGCGGCATCACAAGTGCTACATCAATACAGGTCGGTTTTTGCACTATCAAGGCTACGCTGAAGACGCAAAGGCGTATGGCGTAGGCGGTTTTGACTTTAAGGTGATTTGCAAAACCGACTCAATTGAAGAGGCAAAAGAACTGGAGACTGCATTTCTTGAAATGTGGTTGAGTGACTTGTACAACAAGGCACCAAGCGCCAATGGTGCAACTGGAGTCAAGCGCAAACGACATCTTTATGTCAAGGCGGCAGCAAAGCGTCTGGCTGACCCTGACTATCGGGCTAAACTTAGTGCGGCGTGTAAGGGCAAAAGGCAAGTATTGAAGTGCCCGCATTGCGAGGTTGAAGGCGGCGGCGGGAATATGCGCCGTTATCACTTTGACAAGTGTGGGAGCAAGAAGTGAAACTGAGCCCCATCGGTGCGGCGCTGATGCACCGGTACGAAGGGTATCGGAACAGGCCATATTTATGCCCGGCCCAAATTTGGACGGTTGGCTGGGGAAGAGTTCTGTATCAAGAGCAGATCAGACTGCCTGTAGTTCGTGTAGGCGACTACCAAGGCATGATCCGCAAAGAGTTCCCGCTGCGCCCTGAAGACAATCGCGCCTGGACTAAAGATGAGATTGAAGAGCTCTTCAGCGAAGATGTCGCGTCTTTTGAGCGTGGTGCTCTTCGACTGTCTCCTAATCTGGTTGGTCGTCAAGGCGCATTTGACGCTGTGGTCTCTTTTGCATTCAACGCAGGCCTGGGAAATTATCAGCGCAGCACCATCCGGATGAAGAATAATCGCGGTGAGTTTGAAGATGCCGCTGATGCATTCATGATGTGGACAAAGGGTGGTGGCAAGGAATTGCCAGGACTGGTCAGGCGGCGCAGGGATGAACGTGCGTTGTTTTTGGGGTAGTCATGCCACTCAAGAAATTTGTAGCCAAGTCTGGTGTAAACAGAGAAAACACCCGCTACTTCAATGAGGGCGGCTGGTACTCCTGTGACAAGATCCGCTTCCGTCAAGGAAGTCCAGAAAAGATTGGCGGCTGGCAGCAGGTCAGCAATGAGCAGTTCCTGGGTGTGTGCCGCTCCTTGTGGGCGTGGTCGGCTTTGTCAGGCGTGGCTTATGTAGGGCTTGGCACAAACCTGAAGTACTACATCGCGCTGTCTGGTGGGGGCACGTACAACGATGTCACGCCCATCCGAAGCACAGCAACACTGAACAATCCGTTTACAGGCAACGGCACCACCACCGTCACTGTGACTGATGTTGCTCACGGCTGCATCACGGGTGATTTCGTAACTTTCAGTGGCGCGACAGGCACTTACGACACCATTTTTAATGCAGAGTTTCAAGTCACGGTTCTGACCGCCGACACATACACCATCACAACCGGCTCCAACATTGCTGTTGGCTCTTATGGTGGCGCTACTGTCCTTGCAAGTTACCAAGTAAGTGTTGGTGATGTTCTGCAAACAGCAGTGACTGGCTGGGGTGCCGGAGGATGGGGCCTTGGGACTTGGGGCAACGGCCTTGCAAGCACATCGTCTATCCGTGTTTGGAACAATGACAACTTTGGCGAAGACTTGATCTTTGGGCCTAAGGATGGTCCGCTGTATTACTGGGACCAGACAGCAGGTTTAAGCACTCGTGGCGTGGCGCTGACATCTTTGGCTGGTGCCTCTGATGTGCCTACCGTGCAGCACTTGGTTGTGGTGTCCGACACATCGCGTTTTGTTTTGGCGCTGGGCTGTAATGACTACGGCTCTGCCACGCAAGACACAATGCTGATCAGATGGTCGGATCAGGAGAGCGCGGTCAATTGGACCCCTTCTGCAACCAATCAAGCGGGCAGCTTGCGCCTGTCTCACGGCTCTGTCATTGAGGCTGTAGCCCAGGTCCGCCAGGAGTTCTTGGTTTGGACCGACACAGCCTTGTACTCACTGCAGTACCTGGGGCCTCCTATTGTCTGGGGCTCACAGATCCTATCCGACAGCGTTTCCATCCTTAGTGACCGCGCATGGGCGACGGCTGCTGGTGTGACGTACTGGATGGGTAACGGTAAGTTTTATATGTACGACGGTCGCGTCCAGAATCTGGTCTGCGATCTGCGTCAGTTTGTGTTTAACAATTTCAACCTAAACCAATCTCAGCAGGTTTTTGCATCCACAAACGAGCAGTTCAATGAAGTTTGGTGGTTTTACTGCTCCAAGAATAGCACCGCGATTGACAGTTACGTGATCTACAACTACGTCGAGAAGGCGTGGTATTACGGAACGATGGGCAGGACCGCTTGGATTGACACCAGCGTGTCCAATGATGTGCCAATGGCTACCGACTACAACCGGCGCTTGATTTATCACGAGACCGGCGTTGATGACAACGCCACGACGACCACGCTGCCGATTGCAGCGTTCATTACTTCGTCCGAGTTTGATATTGAAGACGGGCACAACTTTGGGTTTGTCTGGCGGGTGCTGCCTGATGTGAACTTCACCGGTTCCATATCTGAAAGCCCGACGATGAACCTGACGCTGTTACCTTTGCAGAACTCAGGCTCAGGGTATACCCGAGGTGTGGTGCCTGTTGCTTCCGTGACTTCAGATATGTCGGTGGCAGGTGAAAACGCTTACCCTGTAGTGCGTAGCGCCACAGTGCCGATTGACCAGTTCACGGGGCAGGTAAACATTCGAGTGCGTGGCAGGCAGATTTCTCTCAAGGCCGCATCAGACCAACTTGGTGTGCAGTGGCAGCTTGGTGCATGTCGTTTAGACATCAGGCCTGACGGACGTAAATCGTGACGATCTGGGCAGCCATCATCAAGCGCTTTACCGCGCCTGCGCTACCCAAGCCAACGCTAGACTACGACAAGTCCTATATGGACGCGCTTGTCAATGTGCTGCGCCTGTACTTCAATCAGCTTGACAACTTACTGGGGCAGATCGTGGCAACTACAGGAAACCCAGTACCAATCTCTATTGGCGGCACCAATGTTGATGCGTTCGGGCGGCTAAGAACCAGCGCTCCGTACACGCTGTTTGATTCTCAGAACCGCTACGCTATTGACAATCAGTTTGACACCAGCACCGCCACTGGAGGCTCAACCACGTACTTGACCAACGAATCATCGGTGAGGATGAATGTCACCACCTCCAGTGGGTCTGAAGTTGTAAGACAGACTTACAGGTGCATGCCGTACCAGCCGGGTAAGGGGTTGTTGTGTTTGGCTACGTTCGTCATGAACACTGCCAAGACCGGGCTGCGTCAACGGGCGGGGTACTTTGGAACCCAAAACGGCGTCTTCCTCCAGCAAGCGGACAGCACTGTTTCCTTCGTCCTGAGGTCTTACATCTCAGGATCTGTCAGCGATGCGCGGGCGGTCAACCAAGCGGACTGGAACGGCGACAAACTTGATGGGACGGGGGACTCCGGCTACACCCTGGACCTGACCAAAGCACAAATTTTGTGGATGGACTTTGAGTGGCTTGGGGTTGGATCTGTTCGGTGCGGGTTCATCATTGACGGCAACTACATCGTCTGCCACACCTTTGAGAATGCAAACGACATCACTTCTGTTTACATGACCACGGCAATTTTGCCGGTCAGGTACGAGATTACCAACACCGCAGCGACGGCAAGCGCTTCGTTCATGAAGCAAATTTGCTCCTCGGTGGTTTCAGAAGGTGGGTACGAACAGACATCCATTGAGCACGTGGCCCGCAGAACTGCAACACTGACCGGGATAGGCACGACTTTTGTACCGTTGGTGTCCATCCGGCTGGCTTCTACGGCGCTGAACGCAGTGGTGCTCCCTGCCAAATTTAACGTAATGCCGACCTCAACGGGGGACGATTTTGAGGTTATTCTGGCAAAGAACAGCACGGGGCTGACTGGGGCTTCTTGGGCTGCAGTTGCAAGTGACGCCAACGTGGAGATGGACACTTCTGCCACGGCCATGACGGTAGGCGCCATTGTAGATATCCAGTACGTTAAGTCCACTAACCAGTCCAGCGGGACGATCAACCAGACTGCTGGGTACAACTGGGATCTTCAGTTGGGCTCCTCCTTGACTGGGACGAGTGATATCTATACGCTGGGCATCCGGGTGCTGTCTGGCTCTTCCGGTGCGGCCATCGGGTCTTTGACCTTCTACGATTTGACGCAGTGATAGGTTAAGAAATGGCTCTTCCGCTGTATCAAACGCTATCTTCTCAAGAACAGTTTGAGCGTCTTGGCGCAGCCATGCCGACCGGGTGGGAAACCACCACAGACCCACTTGCAAGAATCAACTTACTCAACCAACTTGGTGTAAGTGGGGATCAGCTAAGAGATGTCCTTGGGTACTCTCAAGGCGATGTTGATTGGATGCAAAGCAAGGGTCTGGGAGTTCCTGCTCCCACCCCTGCGCCAACTCCAGCCCCAATACAACAGAACGCTTATCAAACCCTGGCACAAGAGCCTGGATTTGACACCGATGCATATACATACGAAGACCTCGTATCTGATTACGTTGCCCCGACGCCGACTCTGGCTCCAACACCCGCGCTCAATCAATACGGATATTCCGAAGAAGATTGGAATGCTTTTAGCCCTGAAGCGCGTAGTTTTATCGAGCGACCAGAAACCGCAAATCTTGGTCGTGGCACGGACACCAGGGATTTCCTTGGTGATGATATTCAAATCAATAAGGAAATAGGACAAACAGGCGATAGTTGGTCTGGTAAAACTACAACTTACCAAGCATATGATGCCTACGGTAACCCAACGCAAACATTTGATGTTTCTGAGAGTGGCCTAAAAGAAGGCTTGGCTATAGCGGCTACTATGGCCGCTTCAATGGCTACGCTAAACCCGGCATTTACCGCTGGGATTGGTGGAACTATTGCATCCACACTAGGTATCCAGGGGTTATCTGCAGCGGCAACATCGGCTCTTGGTAGTGCTGCTGTTAATGCAGCAGTTACGGCTGCAAAAGGTGGCAGTTTTGAAGATGTTTTGCAAGCAGCAGCAGCAAGCGGGCTTGGAAGCGTAGCGGCAGAAAAAGTTGCTGCGTTTGCAAACTCGGCTGGCTCTCAAGTTGCAAGCCAACTAAACAGTTCTGCACTTGGCCAAGCCGTAACAAGCGGCATCACTGCGGGTGCGCGGGCACTCCCATCGGCGATTGCAACCGGTGACTTTGGCAACGTCCTGACCAGCGCACTGACTGGCGGAGCCACGGCAGGCATTACCACGGGTATTTCCAACCTGACTGGGTTTACACCGTCTGAGATCAATGCTGCTGTAAACATTGCACAGGGTGCTGCGTCTGGTGACTATGCCAAGATGCTGGCGGGGGCTGGTTCGTTTACGGATAGCCCAATCCCTGGCCTTGCTTCCAAAGCCTTGACGCTGAAAGAAGCGGTTGAGTCTGGTAATCCAACAAGGATCATGTCAGCCATGCAGGGCTTTGGCTCTGCGATGGATGCGTACAACAACCAGCAGGCACGAGACAACAGCAAGACAGACACAGGCGACGAAACCGCCCGCCTTCAGGCCCGTTATGGCACTGCAGATGACGCAGTCATCAAGCAGATTGAGGCCATGTCTCCCAAGACAACTGGCCCTGCCGGCACAACGGCAGATGTTGAGCAGGCTCTGTACGAGGATGTGCTGAGACAAGCTCCGTCTGTTACAGAGTCCACCATCACGCCTGAGGAGTTGGCTCGGATTGTCAGCGGGGACACAGCGCCTACGGCCAAAACAACTACCGAAACAACCGCTCCGGTCCAAGGCCCATACGACAAGTATGTTGACTTCGGTGAGGCGTTCCGCGCAGCCAGAAGCGTGCTTGGTGCTGGCAAATCGTTTACATGGACCGATCCGATCACCGGCTCAACAAAGACTTACACAACGGACTACGCTCCTGCCGCACCAAAGGATGCAGGTGCCGGAAGAGGTATCGCACCAGGGGTGACTGCAGCAAATGCAGCACAGCTTTCTGCAATTCCGTTGCGAACAGAAACTGCGCGAACTGTTTCAACGCCTAAGTTGACCGACACAGATTCCGGCATTGACTATTCTGCCGCTGCTACTGATATGCAGGGAACCGCGCCAAGTGCAGACGCAACATATGCAACGCTAAGTCAAAACGCACAGAGCCTTGCCAATGCCGCTAAGGGCACTGCTTTCCAAACGCCGACAGCGCTAGTATTAGATGCCGTGTCCCAATTGGGGACATCGTTTTCGTCTGCCTTTGGCGGCGTAGGTAAAGACAATACAACTCTGCAAGAGTTTAAGAAAATACAAGATATTGCAACAAGCATAACGCCTGATGCTGTTTTAAAAGATCTTGCAAGCCTTAACAAGAGTATTCAAAGTGCTGATGGCGTTCTGCAAACATTAGGTGCAGTTGGCGCAGGTATTTATAAGCAACCTTTAGCAATAGGTTGGCAAATTGGCTCTGAAATTGTTCAAGAAATACCATTGCTTGGTATAGGCAAGGCAGTTCAAGTTGGTGCTAAAGCTCTTGAATTTAGCAAAAGAATTGCCGATACCTTGGGTGTCACTACTTCGGTGGCGTCCAATATGCTGGAAAACGGCGGGTCCGCAAGAAACGAGACTTATGACGCTACGCAAGCACTATTAAAAGACAGCGTAAAGTCTGGACAAATTACACAAGTAGAAGCTGACACGATTGCGCAAAAGCAAGCAGACAATGCTTTTGTTAAATCAATGGCAGTGACTGGTGCAATATCGTTTATACCCGGTGGCACCGCCCTGGAAAAACGCATTATTGTTGGCGGCGCAGTAAATGACGCCAAGAGTGCCATTACAACCGGCTTGAAGGTTGCGGCAAAAGAAACAGTTCCAGAAGGCGTGGAAGAGGGTGCCACAGACTATATAACTCAAGGAGAGTCATTAAGGTCTATTGGCAAGGGATACGCAGATGTAAGCCCAAGTCAAGTTGCTGCTGCAACAGGTCTAGGCGCAATCATTGGCGCTGGGTCTTCTGGCAGTATTGCCACGGGCGCAGGTGTTGTTGACACTTTGAGTGGGTCAACAGGTGCAGCCGCCACGGAGCCTGGAGTAGCGCAAACCGTCTCATCTGGCGATGTAACAAAACCCGCAGTCAAAACAGAGCCAACATTTGACCCCAACACTGTGGTTGCCACAGATCCAGATACGGGCGATACGTTGACTCTTGGTGATTTAACCGGCTCAACTATTAGTTCTGCTGGCACCACCACAAAGATTGACCCAACTTTAGAGCCACTAAGTGACACTGAGCTTGACAGCGACCAGATCATCAATGACTACATCAATGAAGTCCTTGGTGGCAATGCGCCTGCAACAAGCTCAACGGAGAATGTTGTTTTAGGCACTGATCCAGATACTGGGGCAGAAGTCACGATGGGTGACTTGGGCTTGACGCCAAAAACCACAACTGAAACTGCGCCTGATTTATCTACGCCTATTGCAACAGATCAAAACACAGGTGAAGTGATTACGCTTGGTGATGTAACGGCAACAACCGCTCCAGATACAACACCCAAGACTGAGGCCACATCAGATACCGCACCCAAGCCGGATACGCGGCCCGACACACAGCCTGATGTCCAGCCGGACACACAACCAGAACCGGACACAACACCTGATGTTGCCCCGGATACTGCTCCTGATACGGCACCAGATACCGCACCAGACACGGCTCCCGACACAGTCCCGGATGTTGCGCCAGACACGGCTCCTGATACTACGCCTGACGTAACTCCTGATACTGCTCCAGACACCACTCCGGACACCACTCCGGACACCACGCCGGACACCACGCCGGACACTGCTCCGGATACCGCGCCTGATGTGGCTCCGGACACCACGCCAGATACCACGCCAGATACCACGCCAGATACCACTCCTGATACCACGCCTGATGTAGCGCCGGATACGACACCCGACACTGTGACGGACACCACTCCAGATACAAAAACAGAAATACCTCCTGAAGTTAAGCCGCGTGTGAGCGTTGAACCCCCAACGCCTGAACCTACCCCCGCTCCTACGCCTGCACCAACTCCGCCGCCTCCTGCGCCGACACCAGCACCTCCGGCTCCAACTCCTGCGCCGACACCTGCTCCTACGCCTAAGCCAGCGACTACGTCTAAACCCAAAGCCCCTAGTCCTGCGCCTAAGCCTCAGGCACAATCACCGCAGATGACTCCAGAGCTTGCAGCGTTTATTCAGGAACTGATGCGGACAGAAGAAGCGGATCTGGAAGCAATGACGATGGTGCGCAAAGCAGAGCGCGAAGAAAAGCGCAAAGGCGCTCGTGAAAAACTGAAGTCTAGAAAGGCTTGATCATGGAAGACGATTATGTTGTTACCCCTGGCGGCGTTGTCAGTGTTGGGGGAGAGCCATATGTTGATCCCGCTCTAGACTACTCCACGCTTCTGCCCACATCAGATCCTTTGCCTGCTGGCAGTTATGACATTGACAAGGATCTTGCAAGCTGGACTGGCGGTGCAAAAGATATTCTTGGCTCTTACAAGAAGCTCTTTGAAAAGATCAAGTCAGGCAATGCGGGGGCTACTGAATACGCCGCTGCCGCTGGCATCCTTGGCCTTTTGATGCCAAGTCTTAACCAGCCCAAGACCAAGGGCTGGAAGGGATCAGTTGACTTAAATCGTCAGTTCACCCGCACGCCCATTGCTCAGCCTGTGTTTACACCGTATGCGCAAAGCGCTGCTCCGGTGATGGGACGACAGTTCTTCAACTCGACGTATGGTGCTGCGCCTGCTGCGGCACCTGCTGCTCCCGCACCTACTACGCCACCGACCTTTCCTGATGCAACTCTTCCGGGGACTCTTGTCCCGCAAGAGCCAAACTATGCAGAGTCGGCTGGCGCGGCAGAAGGTGGCCTGATGGGCTATGCCCGTGGTGGCAAAGCGATGCCTCCTCGTTACTTGCGCGGACAAACTGATGGCATGGCAGACAAGATTCCCAGCAATATTGATGGGGTCCAACCTGCCAAGCTCAGTCACGGTGAGTTCGTGATCCCTGCTGATGTGGTTTCCCACCTTGGGAATGGCAACTCTGATGCTGGAGCCAAGGTTCTGTACAAGATGATGGACCGCGTTCGTCAGGCCAGGACCGGCAACAAGAAGCAAGGTAAACAGATCAACCCGGAGAAATTTACACCGGGCGGCATTGCTGGCTATGCCGGTGGTGGTGCTGTTGCGTTCCAGACGGGCGGAACAACTGCGCCGCTGGGTGCTTCTAGTGAGCAGAACATCTCTGAATGGGCTGGTCCCTATGTAGGCGACATGCTCAGCAAGACTGCTGCGTTGACCAACACGCCTTACCAAGCCTACCAGGGTCCGCTTGTCGCTGGCACCTCACCGCTGCAGAGCAAGGTGTTTGGCGGCCTAGAGAGCTTGAGCTTCCCCGGACAACTGGGGCAGTCGTTTACAGCACAAGGTGCGTATCAACTGCCCAGCATGACTTCTACGGGGGTCACCGGTCAAACTACAGGGCCTACTGGCATCGCGTCTCAGTACATGAATCCGTACCTAAACGCTGTGCTGACGCCTCAACTGGAAGAGCTTCGCCGTCAGTCTCAGATCACGCAGATGGGCACGGCTGGCAAACTAGCCCAGGCGGGTGCGTATGGCGGTTCTCGTCAGGCCATCATGGACGCCGAGACCCAGCGTAACCTGCTGCAAGAGCAAAACAAGGCCATTGGTACTGGGTATTCCAACGCTTATGACCGGGCGATGGGTCAGTTCAACACTGAGCAGCAACAGGCCAGAACTCTTGCAGACATGATGGAAGAGGCTGGTCAGAAGCAACGCGGCATCGAACAAGAAGGCATCACCGCAATCCAGAAGCAGTACGAGACTGAGTTGCTTGATCCGTTTACAAAGCTGCGATTCCAGAAGGAAATGCTGCAAGGTCTGCCGGTTGCGACTGCTTCCACCACTGCCAATCAATCCACGATGGGGCAGCTTGGTTCCGGGTTTGAGAACATTGGCAAGTTGATGAAAGAACTCGGCCTTTCCTGAGGAATAGATATGTACGCAGCACAGCAATCCTCAATCGATCCGGCCCTGGCCGCGCTGATGCAAACAGCGCAGATGGTGACGCCTGACAACACGCCGACCGTCGCGGCTCAGGTGGCGCAAGCAGCTAAACAGAAGATGGCCCCTCAGGGCATCGCTCAAGGCATGCCTGAGGCTCAGGAAGACTTCCAAGCTGCTATGCCGTCCATGATGCGCAACATGCAGCAGCAGCAGATGCAGCAGATGGTTAAACAGGCCATGCAGCCACAGCCTGCTGGGATTGAAGGTTTACCCGCGCCCAACATGCAAAACATGGCAGAGGGCGGTGTTGTTGGTTTTGCTGGTGACGAATTTGGTTCATATGTGTCAGAGGATGTCGCCCTTGATGAGTTGCGTGTAGCAGAAGCCAAGCGCAAGCGCGAAGATGCAGAGCGCCGTCGGCAGTTTGAGTTTCTTGAAGGCGCGGGTGCGCCTCAAGCTGCACAGTATCGAGAGCCTGTGAGAGCAGCACAACCTGCAGCACAACCTGCAGCCAAACCTGCAGCGCCGCCTGCTGCTGAGTCCAAGCCGCAATCTAAACCGCAGACAAGACCTCAGGCTGCTCCGCAAGCTGCACAACCGGCAGCCGGTATAGAGCAGTTGGTGGAGCCCAAGTTCCGTGGAGAGGGCATTCCAACCGCTGGTCAAGGGATCATGACAGAAGCGCAAGATTCCGTTAAACGATTGCGCGACATTGAAGAGGCTCGTTCGGCAGCCAGAGCCAAGATGCCTGACCTGAACGAACGCGGCATCGCTGCTCTGCAAAGGGCGGAGGCAGAGCGTAAACGGCTTGGTGAGGTTGACCGCTCAGATGATGAGCGCCGTCGTTGGGCTGGTGTGTTCCGTGGCTGGGGCGGTGATCGTGATGCGTATGACCGCGTCTTGACTGGAATTGCCAGCCGGGACAGCGCAGCCAACCAAGCTCAATTGCAGTTTGATCAAGCGCAGATCAAGTTGCAGCAGGCTCAACAGGCAGAGGCTTTGGGTCAGTTTGACCGCAAGGCGGCACTTGAGAAGGAAGCTGCGGAGTTGATGACCAAGGCACGCAAGAACGCCTTGGATGCTCAGCAGATTGCAGCCAATTTGGCAACAAGTCAGTTTGCCACCGAGGCCAATCTCTTCAACACTAAGAGCAGTGCCCAGCAGCGTGGACTTGATCGTGAGCAGCAAGCCAAGTTTGAAACTGAAAAGTTAAAAATTGAAGGAGCAAAGCTCAAGCAACAGGCCGAGCAAAACAATCAGATGAAGCTGGCTAATCTAATTAACTCTGCAAACATCACTGTAAACAGTGCCGTAGAAAAGATGGAGAAGGCACTTGATGCCAAGTATCCGCAAATGACATACATCAAAACGATGTCGCCAAAGCAGATACAAGATGATCCAAGATCATCTGTCTTATACGAGACGTATAACAATGAGAGAAACTCTTTGTATAAGCAAATGGTTGAGCCCGCTGTGATGGAACGAAACAGATTGGCTGCGCAGGTTGGCGGAGGTAACATCACGCGGTACGATGCTCAGGGCAACCTTGTTAGGTAATCCATATGGCTATTCGCATCCAGCTTTTTGATGGGTCGCTTCTTGAGTTCCCTGATAACACCCCTCAGGATGTTATTGATCGAGTAGCCAAGCAAGAAACACTGGCCCGTCAGCCCGCTCCGCAACCTCGACCTGTCATTGAGCCCCCTAAGAAAGAGGGGGTGATGGCTGCGTTTGGCAAAGGGCTAGAAAGCCTGCTGGGCTCTAGCCGCACTGCCGTTGGTGCGTTTACAGGATCTCCTGAAGAAGCTGCCCTGGCTGCTCTGGAGAGGCAGAAGCAGTCTCCCTACGCCGACCAAGTCAGCTTAGAGAAGGTCTCAGAGGCTGCTAAACGAGGCCTGCTGCCCGCCGCTGGTGAGGTCGCTAGGCAGGTGCCTCTGGCTATTGCTGAGCAGGCTCCGAACGTCCTGGCAACACTTGGTTCTGCCAAGGCTGGCTCTTTGCTTGGCGCAAAGCTGGGGACGGCTGTCGCGCCTGGAGTTGGCACAGTAGTTGGAGGTATCGGCGGTGGCATCTTGGGAGCGCTTACCCCGTCTTTGCTCCAGCAGTTTGGCGGGAACATCCAGCGTCAAGCCCAAGAGCAGCAAGCTCAAGGCAAGCCCATCGACATCAGCAGGACATCAGCAGGCTTGGCTGCTGTGCCCCAGGCAGGTCTTGATGTTGCCGCATCCCTAATCCCACTGGGCAGGACGTTTGCTGGCAAGGTTCTAGGCCCGCAAGTTGAAGAACTGTTGAAACGCGGGTCAGTTGAGGGCGCAGAGCGTTTAGCTCGTGAGAGCCTGCCCACTGTGTTGGGCAAGGGTGCTGCGATCAGCATCGCTACTGAAGTCCCGACCGAAGTTATCCAGACCATGCTTGAGCGCTCTCAGGCTGGTCTTGCCCTGACCACCCCGGATGCTTTGGCTGAGTATGGCAATGTGGCATACCAAGCTGGTCTACTTGCGCCTATTGGTGCTGTGGGTCGTGTGGGTGAGCGTGCTGCAGCGCGGAGTGAAGCTCTTCTGCCCGGTCAACGCCGTGGTGAGTCCGATATGGACTTCGCCAACCGGCTGAGTCAAGAGATCGGGAATGATCGTGCTTATGTTGCAATGCAGCAAGCAGAGCAGGCAGAAGCCGCTAAGCGTCAAGCTGCACTGGAGCAGATGAAACAGGCCATCGGTGATGGCTTGCTGACGCCCGAGGTGGTTAAACAGTGGGGCTTTGGGAAAGGCTCCATCTTTGATTCCCTGGTCAACAAGAACCTGAGCAATCCTGAGGATGCGTCCTTTGTGGCCGATGTCTTGGCCGCGTACCGGCCTAAGGCTCACCCCAATACGCAGGTCAAGATTGATGATGCGCTGGCTGGCATTGAAGCCATGTTTGGTGCCAAGCCAACCTCGCAAACTGAAGGAGCAGCAGATGTTGGAACGGCTATCACCGAACCAAGTGGAGCGGGCGTTCAAGTGGCTGGCGAGCCCAGTGCAGGAGCCACCACCCCAAGACTTGGAGCCCCTGAACCAGCAGGAGTGGTTCCTCCTGTCGAGGATGCTAGACAACCTGCTGGAGGAGCAGAAGCAGCACCGCCTGCAGTAGCTCCGCCTCTTGCGCTGCCTGCGCCTGTTGAGCCTGAAGTAGTTACTCCTGCCGCAGAAGCCGTCACGCCGCCAACAGAGCCGGTTGTTGAAACGCCTGCTGCTGAGAAGCCCGTTGAAGCGCCGGCTGCTCAGAAACCTGCTGTTGAGTTGCCCAAGTCATTGCAGGATATGTCTCCTGCAAACAGGCAGTTGTATGAGCTTGATCGCAACATAGAAGAAGCGAAGACTCCTGCATCTGGTATTGACTGGGAAATCAAGGACACGCTTGCCCCAGAAGAGAGGGGCATGACATTTGAAAGCGCGACCGACCAGCTTAACTCGTACTTGGCTGGCATCAAAGATCTTGACGGTAAGCTACGCAGTGGCAACAGGACTGGCTCCACCCCAGGTCGTTTGATTGAGATGTGGAAAAACGCTTCGCAAACGCAGGCGTTTATAGAGCAGCAGAAACAACAGAAACCCGAGCTTTGGGCGAACTATCAAGCTCGTCAAGCTGATGTTGCCAATCTCAAGGAGGGTGATGCAGTTATCACGCCCAATGGCGAACAAGCCATCCTTGATAAGAAGTTCCCAAAGAACTGGCGAGTTAAGCTCCCCAATGAAGAGATGCGGCTGTACCCGCCAACCAGCTTTAGACGCGCAGAGCCTGCCGCTAAGCTATCGGCAGCACAGATCCCCAAGTACAAGATTGTTCAAACGCAAGTCGAGGGTTTGGACGGCAAGATCAAACGCGCCTGGAATGTTGTTGATGCCAAGGACGACTACATACAAGACACGTTTGATACGCGGGCAGAAGCTCAAGACTGGGTCCGTGGCGTAAAGGAAAGAGCAGCCAAGCCATCACTGGCTGAAGAAGCCAAGCCGCTGCCCATCACACCCGAGATACAGGAAAAGATTGATCAACTTGAGAAGGTTCTCAAGAAGATCATGAACAAGTACGGCCTGAAGGATGTTGCCCTCAAGCTGATCGACAACATGAAGGCAGAAGGCGAGTACGCACAGAGCGTGGTTCGTCTGGCCCTGGATGCTGTAAACCCGGTGCAGGCCTTGAGGCATGAGTCCATCCATGCTCTGAAGGAACTGGGCTTCTTCTCTCCACAACAATGGGCAGCACTTGAAAAGCAAGCCAAGAGCAAGTGGATTGATCAGTACCTTAAGACCAAGAACATCAACAAGGAAGACCTAGAGGAGGGCCAGAAGTCCCGCTATGACGCATACATGGAGCTTTACAAGGGCGACATGGACGCGATCATTGAAGAGGCAATTGCTGATGCCTTTGGGGACTTTGATGTAAACAAGGCTCCTCCGGGCCTGATGCAAGCCATCCTGACCCGGCTGCGTAACTTCTTTGATGCGGTCAAGACTGCCTTTGGTGGTGAAGTCACCGCAGAGCAAGTGTTCCGTAAGGTTGAGAAGGGTGCTCTGAAGGCGGAGGCTAAGGCAGAAGCTGCCCCGGCTAAACAAAGTTTGCGTGAAGTTCCTCTGTCCACTCGTGGGTTGATGGAAGTTCAGCCCATCGTAGCGATGCAGGAGCTTGGGCTCAAAACAGATGCTGTCCGCAAGCCGGGTGGCATTGAGTTGTTTAACGATGTCCGCTCCATCGCTCTTGCACTTAATCAAGACACCATCCGAAACAAGGGCAAGATCGCCAAGACCGATACCTCATTGACCTCGGAAAAAGAACTTGCGAGGGCAATGGTTGATGAGATTGGCTACCAGCTAAAAGCAACTGCAGGGACCGGCACTGGCAAAGGTTGGTACTCGGACAACTATCCCAAGGCAGTTAAGAAGCTGGGCAAGCTGTTCCCAGAGCTTGAGACAGATCCATATGCCAGAACTGTTTTCTCTGCATTGGTTGCTATTACCTCCAATGGCGAGAAAGTATCTCTCAACGTAAAGAACGCCATTAAGCTCTACGAAGACATTCGTATGGGCAAAGACCCGCGTAATATTGGTTCTCGCCGCAAAACTGCACTGGATAATAACATTGCAGTTGTCATGCAGCTAATGAAGCAATATGGTCCCACTGGAATGCGCAATGAATTATTGCGTGAGATTACAGTTAAGGACATGAACGCTATCCTGCGTTCACGCGGAGAAAAGCCCGATACCTCTTATCTTGCGGATACCAAAGTACCTGCTGCGGCATTGTATTTCGGGCCAAAGCTAGGCGCATTCTTCTCCAATCTTGAAGGCGCAGAGGGCTATCTGACGATGGATATGTGGTGGACCCGGACGGTTAACCGCATGCGTGGGCAGTTGGAATCAAAGGCCACCGAAGCGTCCATCAAGAAGTTTGCCGCGATGATGGATAAGCCAAATGCCACCCGAGATGAGGTGGTGGCGGCAACCATCCCGCTGCGTAACAAATATGAAGAGTTTGGCTGGCACACTGAACTAGAAGAGTTAGTGGGCCGCAAAGAGCCAGCAGAAGATAAGGACAAGCCAGCCTGGACGGCAAGGGCGAAGCGTCAAGCTGGCCCCGCATATGAAGCTCTCTTGTTTGAACATCGTCTTGAGAAGATGGCTAACACCATCTACAAGAACGAGTATGAGTTGCTGGAAGAGGCTCCGTTTACATCCACCGACCGAGAGTTCATGTACCGCACGGCTAGGCGGACTCAGAGCCTGCTCAAGGCCGAAGGCATTAACCTGTCACTAGCAGACATCCAGGCCGCTCTCTGGTACTACGAGAAGCGTCTGTATCAACATTTGAGTGGAAGGAAAGCAGATGACATCGGATACGACGAAGCCATCACCCAACTCGCAGGGGAAAGTACTCGACCCGCAGGACCCTCTGTGGTCTTCGCTGGACAACCTGTTTCTGGGGCTGGAGCCACAGGAGCGGGCGCAGCAGTTGCTGGAGTTAGTGCGCAGCCTGTCCAGCTAAAGCCAAGCCTGCGTGAAAAAGCATCCTGGGATGACAAGCGCATTGAGCGTTTAATTGATCAATACGGCTACACCGATGGGCGTACCTACGGTATTGCTGCGTATGTAAACCCGGAAGAGTTTGTCCGCGCAACCACTCCGTCCAAAGAGTTTGCCGATGAACTCAAGGCAGAGGCTGGGGCACTTGACCGCGATCAGATAGCCAAAGAAACTCAAACGCCATTCTTGGAATGGGACATTGAGAAGGGCGTCATCGTTGGTCATGAAGGCAGGCATCGTATGTCTGCGCTTTCTGCTGAAGGTGTTGAGTCTGCCCCGGTCGTGCTGTACGTCAAGGATCGGTATGGCTCTAAAAAGCCGGATCAGTATGAGCGCCAGGATTCTGTATCCATCAAGGGGCAGAAATTCCAAGACGGTGTTGGCAGACCTCTGACGGCCACCAACCTGATTCCACTTGAGTACAGGCAGGCCAAGTCACTGAGAGAAGAATTTGCCGCAGCGGCTGGTGTTAAGTACAGCCTGCGCGTAAACATCCCGGCAAGCGCACGCGCACGGGTTGTTGCCACTATTGCCTCCCGTCAAGAGAAGGGCTTTGTTGAGCGCCTCATGGAGGCGATCTCTCCAACGTCCTACTCCGACTTCCGTGCCCAGGCTCTGAACCGCTACAACCAGCTTGGTGTTTACGACAAGATCCGCGCCAAGAAGATGGGTGGTGCTGCGCTGCTTGCTGATTCCAGCGCTGAGTCTGCTGCCCTGCTGTCTGACCTGGGTGCTGGTCTAACCGCTTCCGCGCTGGGTGTGCATGACCGGATGGGTGGCATTCCTGTGTTCAGGAACGGTATCACCATCATCAGCAACCAAAACGGCACGATCAAAGGCCCGACCGCGATCTTTGCCCCGTTGGCTGCTGATCCGGCTCATTATCAGGACTATCAGTTCTGGGCTGGCGTGAAGCGTGGTTCGCGCTACATGCAAAACCCACAAGGCAAGTACGAAGAGAAACTGTTTACACCATCAGACGTCAAAGAGGCGGAAGTAATTCGCAAGGCATACCTCAAGGCGGGGATTGACTTTGAGGCCATGCAAAAGGAGTGGATCAAGTACAACGACGGTCTCGTCCAGTACATGGTCGATACCGGCGTGCTCTCACAGGAGCGTGCTGACCTGTACCGTAAACACGCAGACTATCTGCCCTTCTATCGGCAGATGGACGGCAGAGAGACCATTGGCCCGAAGGTTTTCCAAGCCATCTCTGGTGTCAAGCCGCCTAAAGCCGCTAAGGGTGGAGAGGCCCTGCTTGATGACTTTTTAGAAAACATTGTCCGCAACACTCAGTCTGCGATCCAGGCTGGCGTCAAGAATGTCGCAGCCCAAAGAGCCGCCAAGGTGGCTATGGACATCGGCATGGCATCGCGGCTGGGCTTCAAGTCCTCCGCAGCCGGAACCTTTGATGTTCTGGAGAACGGTCAGGTTGTCACGTACCAATCAAAGGATGAGCTTTTCATCAACGCCATCAAGAGCCTTGGTATTCCTGACCTGCCGTTTATAGGACTGTTGTCTGGCCCCGCGAACTTGCTTCGCAATCTGGTAACCAAAGACCCAGGCTTCATGCTTGCCAACCTGATGCGTGACTCAATGTCCGCATGGGTTACCTCCGGCGTGAAGATGACCCCGATGGTAAACACCTTCACCAACTTTGGTGCTGCTATCGCAGGCAAAGACCCGGCCTTCCAAGCTCTGATGAACGCAGGCATTTTGGGTGGCTATGAGTTCTCGCAGAACGTGGAGCAGAGCGGGCGTGAGTTCGGCAAGGCTCTGAGGAAGCAAGCCAAGATCAAGTCCACCGGGCTCAAGGGCGCAGCAGAGATGGGCGCTAAGCCGTTTACATCTCTGTGGGATGCGCTGGAGAAAGGTTCCACTGCATCTGACGCAGCCACTCGGATGGAGGTCTACAAGCGCACGCTGGCCGAGACCAACAACGAAGCAGAGGCTCTGTTTAGAGCGCTTGAGGTGATGAACTTCAACCGTAAAGGATCTTCTGCTGTCGTAAGAATTCTTACCGCTGCGGTGCCGTTCTTAAACGCACGCATGCAGGGCCTGGATGTTCTGTACCGCGCAGCTTCGGGGCAGATGAACGCTCGTGATGCAGCGCAGATCCAGAAGCAGTTCTTTGTGCGCGGCGCAATGATTGCATCCTTGTCTGCCGCTTACTGGCTGCTGACGCATGACGATGAGGAATACAAGAAGCAGGAGCAGGAGACAAGAGACAACTACTGGCTTCTTCCTTCGCTGGGCGTCAAGATCCCGATCCCCTTTGAAATCGGTGTGTTGTTCAAGGTGATCCCTGAGCGCATCCTTGGTTACACATTTGGTAGCGACACGGGTGAAGACTTCCTGAAGTCGATGGCTCGGCAGTTGACCAGCACCCTTGCGTTTAATCCAATCCCGCAGGCGGTTATGCCTGTTGTGGAGACGATGACCAACTTCTCCTTCTTCACCATGCGCCCGATTGTTGGGCAGGGACTGGAAGGGTTGCAACCTGCGTACCAAGTTGGGCCGGGTACGTCTCGTCTGGCAGAAGGTTTAGGAGAGATGACCAAGGGGATGGCAAAGGAGTTGCAAGTCTCCCCAATGAAGATCGATCAGTTGATCAGCGGGTACACCGGCACGATGGGCATGTATCTGATGAACCTGATGGATGCCGTTTACGACATGAACACGGACTCGCCCAAGCCTGCCAGAAGGTTTGAGCAGATGCCTCTGATCCGTCGCTTTGCAGTTGATCCTGAGGCCCGTGGAAACGTCACCGCGTACTACGAACTCAAGAACTCGGTGGACTCCATCGTCCGCACCTCCAACATGCTTGAGAGGACGATGAACTATGAGGAGTTGCCCGGTTACCTGATGGACAACATGAAGATGTTGGCCTCCAAGGATTACATCCTTGATCTTGAGAAGACCATGAAGGAGTTCCGGGAGATGAAGATCCTGATCCGCTCAGCTTCTATGGACGCAGATGCCAAGAAGGACGCCATCCTGGCAATCGATCAGATGGAGAACCAATTGACATCCAACATCCAGTACATGAAGAAGCTGGCTAAGGGAGACTGAGCTTCTTGACCGTGTCATTGAGCACGGTCATCTCGTCCTTCTTGTAAACAGACCAGATCCTAGCCTGCCCGTGGATGCCGTTAAAACTGCCCTGGTGGCAGTCCTTGCATAACGGTATGCAGAGATAGTGGAGCCCCTGCTTGATGTGGTGAGCATCAGAGGGGCCTCTTGCTTCACAGACCCCGCATGGGAGTTCCTTGATTCGCGCCAAATGTTCCCTGTCGAGCGAGGTCAGGTTTTTGCTGTTCATCTGCAATCTCAATGAGCTTCTGTAGGTAGTGCGCAGCTTTTTTAATATCAGTCACGCCGCCCTTTGCCGGGTTTCCAATGGTGTTGAAACGCGCCAAATATCCAATGGCAGACCCCAGCAGGAAACCTTGAAATTGTTCTGGCGTCATCCATGCTTCCATTGCGTCCCAAGGCTCGACGGACAACTGTTTATAGTGTGAGCCAGCGATCTGAATTTCATTAGCGCTCAAAATAGGGCCTCGCCTGCTTCTGTAGCCTGCGCATAAGCGGACTTACGCGGGGCAGTGTTTATAAAACATCTTCCGTCTTTGTAGCTGAACATGAAGGGCCAGTTCACCACGGCATCTTTTGGAGCGCGGACGTATCGAACTTCGGTTCCTTTGGCTTCTTCTTGTAGTTTGACTTCGGTGTGTGGCGCATCACCTTGTCCAGAAACTGTTGCGTCTCCGCAGGCATCTGCGTCTCTGAACTCAGACGCTCCTCCGTCAGCCACGAGTGATTGCATGACTTGCATATCCTCCTGCGCCATACCATGTCCTCTGTTCGTCGGGACTCTGGTGTAAGTTGTTTGATACTGCCGCATTTTGGGCATTTCATTCCTCCCCTCGCAATCCACGCCACTGTCTGAACTTCTGCCCGTTCTTCTTGGGGCCGTAAGACATTGTGTACATCGCATCCTTTGGTGATGATCCTTGTGGATACCAATCAATGCCATCCCAATAGGCATAGACAGACTCAATTTCCTGGCCGGGTCGCCAGCTTTGGTCAACCATGTAAACGCCGGGGCGAACGGGATCGACATCTGGCGGGAACCAGGGCGTGAGAAACGGGTCTTCCAGTTTTTTGTACTCCATACCAAACAGGGCATTTAGCCCTGGCAGTAATTCCTGAAGTAACGCGCTTCTGTCAACATGGCTGAAGTCCGCCAAAGGCTGTTCTCTGATGAAATCGTGCAGCTCCAAGATCACATCAATGGCAATCTTCACGCTGGCACCTTCGCCATCAGTGAACCTGATCCAGTCGCCGTAGAGTTCTACATTCTCTGCGCGGTCGATCTCCGCGCCGTCGTCGTTGATGTTCATATCGCTCCTAGTTGCCACACACTATTTGCCACCGGCTTGCGTACAGGCACAGCCTTGACTGCCTTGGGCTTTACTCGCAGCACAGGTGGCTTGCTCTTGGTTAGATATAGCCCACGCTTGGCACCGGGCACCATGTTTACAAGGCACCCCTTTTTGACCAAGTTGTGCACCGCATAGCGGGCCTTGTCGGGCCACTGATGAAAGTGCTGACGGATCTCTTTCATGGTGCGTAGGCGGTAACAGAAGTCCAGCACAGCGGCGGAGTGTTCTTTGACGAACTTCATTGCTTCTCCTGCGTTGGAAAAAAGTTCTTGGGTGAAGACCCAAAACACAACAGCACGGTAAGCGCAAACCACCACCCAGACCACCCGCGCTCTGCCACCAGCCAAGCAGTGCCAGTAAGGACAAAGATGTCAAACACAAGCATGCCGAAGTACATGAGCATGCGGTAGCTGTTTTTCATTCCTCCCCCTTCAGATACCGCTCCACCGCCCGAGCGAAGTGGTGGTGGAACCCGCCGTTCTGGTGCCACAGGTCAGCGATGACCTCGTCGGTGAGGGTGCGTTCAATGGGCGGGTGTGTGTAAAGAGGTGTTAGCCCTTCGGACCGATGGCTGGCTGTGTTTGCCCACGCACGTATGCTCATGTGCGAGCGAAGGTCGTTGAGTTCCTCCAACTGATGGTTCCATGCCCATACAACAGGTTCACTCATCTTCCACCTCCACAAAGTCTCCGTTAGGACACGGACCATGCCCGACCCACGGGCCGATCCACGATTGACGCTGCGCGTCTGGGGATACAGGGTTGATGTTTACATTCCGTCTGCATTGTTTGCACTGATCAAGCAAGGGATTTGACATGCAGCGGGCGAAGTCTTGGGCGAGGTATTTCATTTACTTTGCCCTTACGCAGCGGTACTCAGTAGGCTTGATGCCTAACTCTTTAGCAGCGTTTTCACAAAGTTGTTGACCGTGAAACTCGCCGATTGGTCTCCAATCAGTCTTGACATAAGAGCGGTTCATGGCTACCACAGTCCAAAGCATAAGAATGTACGTTGTCATGTTCTGCTCCTGATTGCCTCACCAACATCACCCAGGTAGTCAGCGTAACGTGATGTCTTGTCACGCATGCTGTCGGCCAGCTTGGCGCAGGCTTCTCGCTCCATCAGACAACCTGCTTCAAACGCTGCCCAGTTGCTGCTTCGTTTGATAACCTCAAAGTCTTCCACGGTAGGCGGTGAGGTAGTCTTGCGTGTAGCTTTCATCCAAGCCAGCCATGCTTCTTCGATGGTCATACTTGCCCCTCCGCTCTTGCAATAGCGGCGCGGGCCGCATTGATGTCGCTTTGCAAGTCCCACTTCTTCTGGAAGTAATCTGTAGCGTAGGTGCCCCAATGCTCAATTGCATCGGTTGCATCTTTCAACGCCTGTAGCAGGTCAGCATTCACCGCATGCAACCGGCGCAGTTCGGCGGCGGCTTCATCGCAGGTTGGGAATCCGCTGTATCGCGCTCCCAATTGGTCAGCCAGCCGCAGTGCAGTAGGTTGTTCATTCATACTTTCCTCCCCCACAAACGCCCCCAGCGTTTACGCCAAGCGTCGGCGGTCTCCTCAGAAACCTCCTCCATGATGGCGTCGGCTTCATTCAGAGCATGCTCCATCTCCACCAGCACACGGTCTTGCTCGGTGTTCTGCGCCTCTAGGCTGCACTTACTAGGCATGCAGTCCTGCGTGGCGCAGTGTGGCTGCTCCAGCGCGGCCTCCAACGCCCGCTCCGCATCACAAGGCTGCGTGCAAGAAATCTCGCGGCGGTATCCGCGCAGGGACTTCAGCGCCTGACGCGCAGCGTCTCTTAGGTTACTCATCTTTCACCTCATCAAACTCAAACACTTCGTGAATATCGCCCCAAACTGCGTTTTTGATTTGTTCAATGATCTCGTGCTGACTCGGGGCATCGGTGTGTTTATACGCACGGCGCAAACCGCGTTCGATGCCACGGTCGATGGCATCCTCAAGGATGACGCGAATCTTCGGTTTAATGCCCATGAGGTTTGCCTCCTTCGTCCAACGGCTGCATACCCATCATGTGCATAGCTTTACGCACAGCGTCCGACAGGTCGAGCCAGTCGTTCCAGCCAACAACCGACGGAAGTTCAACTTTGACGCACACCCCGTCAACCATCGTGACGGTAGCCATCAGCGTTTTCATTTCGTCATCATCGATCTCGATCCTGGTCGGAGTTACAGACAGTTTCATTTCAGTCTCTCCTTGAGCATGGCATCTGCGTAGTCGTAAGCCAACTTCGCCGCCTCTGTTGGCATGTAATCCTCACAAGTCACCTGCAGAGCATTCGCCGCGAAGTAATCGCGCAGGGTCATGCCTGTATAAACGATATTGTCTGTAACCCTGACGGTGAATGCGGGGCCGCCTGTGCCTTTGACATCAAGCGTTGCATCCCATTGCTCTAGTTCAGTCATACATCCTCCTTCAACAGCCCTCTCCAGGGTAGGTCTTGGAACCGGGAAGAAACTTGATTGAGAGACGCACCGCCGACGGTCCTTGCCGCGAAGTTCCACCCGGCACCATTCCAGTACGAATACTCACGGTTGCCGCAGTGGTCACGCTCGTAGATACCGATCCGCACGGGGTGCTCTCCCCCATCAAACCAAGGGGTTTTGTTCAAACGAAGTACCCCACAAGAGCGGCAATCAAACCAACCACAGCGAAGATCACCAAGACACCGATGGCAAACTTGGCGGTCTCCTCCAGCATCATTTCCCTGGAGTAGAAGTCTGGCTCTTCCTGCCCCACCTCCGTTGAGGCTTCTGCCGCTTCTGGATAGCGGCCCTGCTGATCGCATCCATTTGGAACTTTGTTCATTGCATCCTCTCAACTTTCTTGGCGAGAAGCCACTTGTCCAGTAATGAAGGTTGTGCTGGCGGCTCATCGGGTTTTGCCTCAATCAACTTGGCAAACACCCACCTGTCACCGAGCCTGTTGATTGATCTTGACCACTTCAAGGCATTGGCCCGGTTTGTTTCACGTGGAACGTCCTTGACGTTCCACAACTCCCTGGCGTGTTTCAACAGCTTGGTGTTCATTGCTCAACCCCTCTCTCAAACTTGCGGTAGGTATGGAGGATGCCCTCCATAAGGGTGTGAGCACTCATCCCTTCCAGGGATGCCAGCTTGCAGATCAGGATTGACAGTGCTGTGTAAATCACGACAGAGTCCATGCCGCCATGCTTCATTGCCAACTCTTCTGCGTTGACTGTGAAGTCTTTGATCAACTGGCTGATCATGATGTTGTCGATCTCGTCTTGAGTTGCTTCTTCCATGTCTCACCTCTTGATGTTCTTCTGGCTCTTCTGCGGAGCCTTGTTCACCTCAGGGAATGACGCAGGCTGAGTTCCTGCCCCTCGTTCAGAGGCCCAGATCAGGGTCGCCTTGTCCTTCGCCGCCTGCGCCTTGCGCTGGTTCTCCGGCTTCATGCTGTCGGGCATGGTCTTCTCTTTTCGCTTCATGTTGGTTCTCCTTGATTGCTAGTTTCTGAAGGTCTTCGTTTACAAGATCAGCGAATGACTTCCCAGACGGGAACCTCATACGCGCTGCCTTGTTCTCTGCTACGGATCGCATAGCATCTTTGAGTGCCGTGTTGTAGCCATGTGAGTATCTATCACCTGCCGCAATACGCGCATCAATACTTTCCCTAATGACCTGAGCCATCGGCACATCATTCTTGGATGCAAAGCGTTTAAGCCTTGCATACTGGTCAAATGTCAGGTAAGCCATGAAAGGCTTGAGGTTAGAAATCGTCATTGGCGTCCTCGTACTCTTTGACCAACTGATCAAACAGAGCCTGAGCCTTGGCATTGCCATGCAACTCGGTACGCGACAGGATGCCGCACCGTTTACACAACTCATCTACCGCCTCGTTTTCTGAGGTCGGCCACCCAAGGTGGTCCCAGAAGTTTGGGTTCTTGCACAGAATCCCGGCCTTCTGGACCCGGTTGTTGTATGCAGTCGGTGTTTCGTCGTCTTGTATTCGCACGATGGCGCAGGCATACCTTGTCCCGACAAAGTCCCGGAGGATCTCCTCCGGCACCTCGTCAGGGTGCAGAGACAGGGTGAGCACGTAGCCCGTCCGGTCCTGCTTCAAGGCTACCTTCCGTGCTTCAAACTGAAGTGCCACGGAGTCTTCCCTCCAGCCATTGAATGATGATGTTCAAACGGGCTACCTCTTCATGCAGGACAACAATGGTCTTGTTCTTGTCTGCAATCAACAGGTCATGCTGCGTCAATTCCTGACGCAGAACCTCCTGCCCTCGGGTGACCTTGGGCTTCTTGGAAGCCTTGCTGCGCTCCTTGGAGTTAACCAAGTAAACGTAAGTGATGTCACAGCCAACAGCTACAGCCACATCCTTGGGCTTGGCGCTGGGGTTTTCCGCTTGGTACTTGCGAACAGCAGCGGCCTTGTTCATCTTCTTTTCAGAACTCATCGAAGTCATCCTCCTTCTTGGGGGCAGCCTCACGGGTCATGCGACCCACAGACAAAGACAGGTACGTTGCACCGGCCTTGCTCTTCTTCTTCCACCCGGACAGCTTGTAGATGTACAAGCCGTTCTCGATGGTGACGTTGCTCATATCCTTGGGGTTGATGGCAATCTCACCCCAGTAGTCAGGACTCTTCTCGCTCTTCTTGGATTGAGCGGCCATCAAACGCCCGGAGTCGGGCTTCTGTTCAAACGTGTTGTTCACAGCTTCTCCACATACTTCTTGATTGCAGTCTCAACTGCGAGGGACTTGGAAACCTTCAACTCTTCCAAGCCTGCGGGCAGGGTCTTCCTGATCGCCTCTTGGATTTCAGAGATCAGGGCTTCAGTCTCCAGGGGCAGACTGATGATGTACCGCTTCTTTGCTTCACTCACTTGCGTTCTCCTTGAACTTCGCCTTCATTTCGCTGAAGACATCGCGCACCCGAGTAAACAGATCCGGGTGATTGCTCTTGAGGTCATCGATCTTGGTCTGGTTTGCTTTCCAGTAAGACTTCAAACCGGCTTCCGTCTTGCAGATCAAGACAAACTCCACCATCCCATCTGCGAACAACTCCGCAGACGCACGGTCCAACTCAGAATGAACCGCAGCAGCCTTGACTACCGGGTCTTCCTTCTTGGTCTCTTCCTTCTTGGGCTCCTCTTCATCCTCCGCCATCGGAAGGTCTTCACCTGCGTAGATGTTTAACCCCAGGCCATGCAGCGCCAGAGCCTTAGCCATGCAGCGCATGATTGCGGTGTTGACTTGAAACGAATCCGGGTTTGGGATCGGCTTGTTGCGGTGATCCATCACGGGCAGGAAACAGGTCATCTCCTTGCCAAAGATCGTGACCCGCACCCACACCATGCCTGTACCGCCGTTCACCTCCATGTAAGGAATGGTTGTGCCGTCTGCGCGTTCAAACGTCTCAACGTGGAACGTGGCTAAGGGGTCTGCCTTCAGTGCCTCTGCCCATGCGTGTGACCATGAGAGGTATGAGAGGTTGTTCTTCTTCTCAACGTGCTTTGATACGTCGAGCGCCAACAATTTACTGATCGTCATCTGATTTCCTTTCGTCTTGGAACTGCTTGCACCATTGAGCCACGCCGCAGAAGTTGCCCGTACAACGGCGTGGTTCTCCCAGTCTTGTTTCAACGTATCCCTTCTCCTTCTCTGCCAATGCTTTGGCTTCTTCTTCATCCTTGAGGACGCGGATGGCTGTCTTCCTGCCCTCTCTCTTGACGGCATAGACCGTCTCTGACATCCAACGATCCTCGTTGGAACAAGGGGCCAACTCATCTCCTAGATCGTGATCAACCTTGGAGATGCGATGCGCCTCAAGCCTTTCCCGGATGTAGGCTTCTGTCTTCTCCAGAGGCCACACCTCAAGATCAACCATCTCAATCGGGGCCTTTGGATAGCCCTCCTTGGTCTCATGGCGGCTGAAGTCCCGAACCAGAGCGCAGATGCGAAGACCCACAACCTTTTTGCCCTTGACCTTCTCAACCAAGAACCTGTAGACGTTTAACTGCTGGACCCACTCCAGCTTCTCTTGCATCACTGCCCACGCAGATGTGAACTTGTAGTCTGTGATGATGACGCCGAAGGGCGTCTCCTCTTGCAGGTCAATCGCTCCGCTGATCGTTACTCCATCCACCTCATAGAACAGGCGCTCTTCAGTAATGAAGCCTGGGGTCTGCCCTCTTTCCATCACTACGTGCAGTGCCGAGCCGAGCATCGACCACAGCATGTCAGAGACATCCTGCTCAATAGCATCGTCGTATTGTTCGCGCAAGCGCCTGATGCGCGGCGGGCTCATCAACTCCGTGACGCTGTACTGCGACTTGCCCTTGCTGTAGTATTCGCGGGAAGCGAGTGTCACTAGGGGAAGTGGCACATCATGTTTGTTTGTGATCTTCAAGGAAGCTCTCCGATGTGTGATGATCCACATGATAGTGCTAGTGCGAACACTCTGCAAGTGGTATCGCTAAAAATATTTGGAGAGCCTGCGTCGAAGGCCAACTCAAGGCGGGTGGTCCGTATTGGTGGCAGGTCACGCTTGATCAAAAGCGACAAGGCTTTGAGCTACTCTGATGTGTTCAAACAGCAGGCACAAGGCATGTGCATAAACCCTGTGCATGGTGATGTGCGGGTGACGATGCACATCTGGTATGCCTCACGCAGGCCAGACTTGGACGAGTCCTTGATCTTGGATCTGCTCCAAGGGGTCACGTATGTAAACGACCGTCAGGTCAAGGAGAAGCATATCTACTGGCATCTTGATCCAGCAGAGCCACGCACGGAGATCGTGGTGGAGGAACTGCCGATGCCAAAAAAGAAGCCCCGGAGCCGAAGCTCGACGGGGCTAAAGGGCTGACGCCCCAAGGGAGAAGCAACTGCTCGGAAGGGAGTTACCGAGCGAGGACATCTTAGCATGTCCTGGGTCTTCCTGGGGCTTCTTGAGTCTTCTTGAAAAAGGCGTTGACAAGCCCTTTGTTGTTGAGTAGAGTTGATCCTGTTGGCGTGGAAACCGACGAGCGAGCCCTTGAGAAACCATCCGCCCTCTGCCCCAGAGGGTTTCCACCGGATGGCTCCTCAAGGGCTCTTTTGTTTGTTCTTCCGCCTACCGGGGCTATCACCCAGCCCTTGAGAATGTAGGTGCGACAGACTCAGATAAGCGTGGTTCACCGGGCATGTGTCTCCTCCAACAGGTCGGGGCAGAGAAAAACCGGGCGGCAGGATTGACCAGACTGCCGTGTCCTAGATAAACGAGAGCACCCACTGCCACGCAGTGTGTACCCGGCCTCCGGGTGCGCAGACGTTGGTCAGGCTGGGTCTGCCACACACTACTCAGTTTGTGTCTTTATCTTAGGAGTAACCATGAAGAAGTTTGTCATCCCTGTGATGTTGTCTGCCCTCTTGATGTCTGGCCCAGCAATGGCCTTTATGACATTGAAGTCCTGCAACATGGTGAACACCATGAATGGTGTTCGGTGGCTCGGTGTGTACTGTGACTCACAGAGGAACTGCGTCCAGCAGTTGTTCTCTGAGTACTGCCCTTACATGATCTGAGGTGGGCATCATGGAGCAAATGTCTTTTGATCTGTCCCAGGGCAGAACCCAAAGAGACACAGGGGCCTTGAGGGCTCTTGTAAACGCTGGTGACTCATGGCATGAGAGGGCAAGTGATCTTGCCCTTTCCTTTTTTAAGTCTGCCGGATACGAGGGTTCCCTATTTGAAGATGCGCGGAATTACGCTACGCTCTTTGATCTGCCCCCGCCCCCGAGCCCCAATGCTTGGGGGGCAGTCTGCCTCAGTCTCAGTAGACGCCGCCTCATTGAGAAGACTGGTGTTTACATGAACAGCAAGAACGTCACCAGTCATGCGCGGGCACAGCCCGTATGGAGGATCAAGTGAGAGACTACAAACAAGAATACAAAACGCAGAAGGCCAGGGACGAACACCCTGACCGCATGGAGAGGCAGAGAGCAAGACGCAAGCTCGATGCCAAGGGTGTAAACAGGGCAGGAAAAGACGTAAGTCATGTCAAAGCCTTGTCAAAGGGCGGCTCCAACAGTGATGGCATCAGGCTAGAGCCGCCGTCCAAGAACCGCTCTTTTCCCAGGACTAAGACGGGCGCGATGAAATGATCGAAGCTCTCGTTGAGCAAACACGTTTCAACGATCAGGCCCGAGTGGTCTGCCCCTTCTGCGGGCCGGACCGAAGGAAAAGCAACTCAAAGGACATGACCCTGTCCAGAAAAGATGATGGGGCAGTTGTCTATTTTTGCCATCACTGTGATGCACAGGGATCGGTACAACCAAAGAGGAGAATCCAATTGGCCGCAGTGCCTCAACCCAAAATTGTGAGCAACGCTCTCAGTCAACATCATTACGAGTGGCTTGCCAAGCGCGGCATCAGCAAGTACACCGCAGACAAAGCCAAGCTGTTCAGCGCAGACAAATGGTTCGCCCGTCTAAACAAGACCGCAGACTGCATCGGCTTTCCGTACTACCGAGACGGTGCCTTGGTCGCAGCCAAGTACCGCAGCTTCCCAGAGAAGGACTTCACACAGGACTCAGGTGGAGCCCACGACTTCTTTGGGATTGATCAAGTGGACAAGGGTAAACCCTTGGTCATTGTCGAGGGAGAGATAGATGCCTTGACCCTCATGGAGGCAGGCATTGAGAACGCAGTGAGTGTGCCCTCAGGGGCACCCATCAAGGTGGCAGATGGCAAGGTTCTGCCCAGTGAAGACAAGAAGTTTGCTTATGTCTGGAACGCCAGAGAGATCATTGACGCAGTGCCTTATGTGGTGCTGGCAACAGATCAGGATGGACCAGGGCAGGCCCTAGCAGAAGAACTCGCAAGGCGGATTGGCAAAGAGAAATGCCGGGTCGCCAAGTTTGATGCCAAAGACTTAAACGACATCTTCCTTGACCCAACACGGCAGGGAGCCGAATCGGTCAAGGAGGTAATCGAGAAAGCGCAGCCGTATCCGGTCTCAGGACTGTCTGATGCCGGGACGTATGAGGACCGTATAAACGATCTCTTCAACAAGGGCACAGGCAAGGGATTCTCAACCGGCTACTCGTCTGTAGACAGCATTTACACAGTGGCACCGGGGCAGTTGACTGTGGTCACTGGATACCCATCCAGCGGCAAGAGCAACTTCATTGATCAGGTCATGGTCAATCTAGCGCGGGCCAATGACTGGAAGTTCGCAGTCTGTAGCTTTGAGAACCAGCCCGAGATTCACATCACCCGCCTGATGGAGATCTACACGCAGAAGAGGTTTTTTGAAGGCAAGGAGCGGATGACCCAACACGAAAGGGATGCCGCATTCGCGTGGGTCAAGGAGCACTTCCTCTTCATTGACTCCCAGGGCGAGGAACCCAACACCCTAGACAGCATCCTTGACCGTGCTCGGGTAGCAGTTAAACGCATGGGCGTGCGGGGATTGATCATTGACCCGTACAACTACATAGATTTAAACAGAGACAACGCCACCGAGACTGAGGCGATCAGCAACATGCTGACTCGGGTGCAGAAGTTCTGCAAGGCGCATGACGTTCACACCTTCTTCATCGCCCACCCCAGCAAGATCAATCGTGCGGGCGTGGAACAGCCCCGCCCGGACGGCATGAGCATTAGCGGGTCAATGGCGTGGTGGGCAAAGACTGACAACGGGATCACCGTTCACAGGCAGGAGCAGTGGGTGGAGATCGCGGTCTGGAAGTGCAGATACCGATGGGTTGGCACCCAAGGGGAGACCTCCCTGCTGTACAACAAGACAGCAGGCACCTACTCAGAGAATCTAGACAAGTTCTGATGACCCAACACAAGGCCCCCAGCGGGGCCTTTTTTCTGAGTTCCCGGCTTTTACGATTTTGCTTAACGCGACATTTTTAACTTGATTGCGGGAAGTCAAATCCGTTTACACGGCCAAAGAGTATGTGTAAACAGTGGCTCATGGGGTGAGCTACCGGGGAACAAAGGGAACCAAACAAAAAAGCCCCCGAAGGGGCTTTCATCGTTGACTCATCTTGTAGATGGCTGCCTCTAGCGTCTGACATCGGGACACAAAACGGGGCACCCGCTCTGCTGTCATCTCTCGGATGACCCATGACCCGTCCCATTCGATGAACTTCTCCTGTGGGTCAATGAACCCGGCGTGGTTCTGAAGATCCACCTCGGGGTTTGCGTAGGCGGCTTTCAGAAAAGCCGGGGCTCGGTTGGTGATGACCTTGATCATCTCGGGTATGCCATGTCCAGAATCTGCTCGGCCACGAAGTAACCCTCGGAGTCGGCTGCGCCGTACAGGCTGTGCATTTTGAGCGCGGCAATTACCCATCGCGCTGCCTCTTCCCGGTTGGATGCTGCGTTGATTGCCTTCTCTACGTCTTTGTTGAGAATGCGGGCCACATCATCGCGGCCAGCCTCCATGTATAAACACCACTCATCTGCGGTGAGGTTGATGCTGGCTTGCACCTTGTGCGTAATGGTCACGTTCATGTTGCCTCCTGTTTACACAAGCCCATCGGGCACAATCACATCGTCGCCCAGCCTGGATGCCACGTAGCAGCGCATGGCTGCAATCAGGGGCGTGGGACCGCCCCAGCAGAATGCGACCGGGCTGTCGGCAGCCCACTCAACATCTGCCATGTCGTCCGACTCGTCTGGGTAGATTGAAATGCTCTCCCGCTCAATGATCGGCCCTCCAAACGCCCAATTACGGGATGGCTTGTAGGTGTAATACCCGTCAGGGCTGAGATCAAAAACCTTACCCTCACACTTCGCCACCGCCCAATCGAGCGCGGCTCCGGTCAGTTCACTTGTCTTCATGTCAATGCTCCTGTTTACACATCAACGACTTCAATGTCGCACTCGTAATCGTCCGGATCACGGTCTGGATTGGTGCCCCATTCCGTATGCGCGAGGTTTTCAATCTCATCGTCATCTGCCCCTTCAGGCACATCAAATTCGATGTAATAAGTGACGGTCTCAGTCACGATTGCTTTGCGCTTCATGTTGCTTCTCCTGTTTACACATCAAAATGGAATAGGGCCACCCAGGATGACCCGCCTAGCTTCTGCCTCATCCGGCAGTCTTTGTGCTGCCATGTCGCACAGGTCTTTGCCTTCTTTCAGGCCACACCCGAACTTGGCCCGGATGGCCTTGATTGCCTCAATCCTGTTGCCATGCCTCAGTGCCTCCAGCACTGACCCGACAAAGGCTGTGTCCGGCGACACTGCTTCCACCAGAACTGCGGGGTTGTGCTTCGCCACCGCAAACAGTACATCCCAGGCTTCACGCCTTCCCGAGATGATGTCGTGCAGGATGTCCAGGGCTTGGTTGTTTACACTCATGATTGACCCTCCAAAGCGCGGGAATCTTCCACCATGTTGACCAGCACCAGCAGGTCAGTGCTGGACGCCTTGACGATCATCTTGCCCATCTTCTGGGCGAAGTCAGCGGTGCGAATGTCCGACACCGTGTAGGTCTGCTCCCCGTGCCGGTCAAGCAGGGGAATGAATGCGTGTAAACGCTCATCCTCCAGATTGATGCGGATCGGTCGCTTGGGATCAAGCCAGAGCACCCCGTCGTCTGTCTGGTCTGGCGTGTCACCAGACCAGTCCGCCAGGGCTATGCGCCCGGTCGGGTCGGCAAAGAATTTGTGCCCCTGCATCTCGCGGGGCCTTCTGAGGCATTTCCATTGCATGCTGCTTCTCCTTCCCCCTGCGGGGTACTGGTTTCAAATCACCCCGGCCCATACCAGGGCCAGGGCCAGGATCAAGAGGGCCAGCGCTGCCAGCCCCACCTTGTCGTCGGGGGTCATGCTGCCCCCTTCATCTTCTGGAAGGCAACCCGGCCCAGGTCTGCGGGCCGGTCAACCCGGACAGAACCAGCACCGTAGACGCTGCGGACGTCGTACCCGATGCCCACCCCGATAGTGGCGATGCCCAGGTTTTCCCCCTGCCTCACCTGCCGCGCTGCGTTGGCGCGGTCGCCGATACCGTCGCCCAGGACGAAGGCCACGCGGCGGGTCGCGTGGTGGCGCAACAGCATTTGATGAGCCAACCTGATGGCCGCGTAATCGTTGGTGCTGCCGCCCGTGCGGATGCGCTCCAGCATGGCGCGGGTCTTCAGTGCTGGGGTGCTGCCGAAGTCGCGGAGGCGATACAGGTCATTGTCGAAACCCAGGATTGCGACATCGACCCCGGCTTGCATCAGGGTCTCAGCCAGCGCCCAGGTGCAGGCGGCGGCGGTGTCGATCTTGCTGAGGTTGTTGTCGAGTTCACCGAACATCGACCCGGACAGGTCCAGCAGCAGCACGGCGGCGGAATCGATACCGTCGCGCTCGAATCTGCGTGTAAACACATCCTCTCCACCGTGGGGGACGCGGTGCAGCGCACCAGGGTTCAAGCGGCCTGAGCGGTAACCGGGCTCGACCCAATCCTGAGCGGTGTTCTCGAAAAGCCTGCGGACTTGATACCGAAGGGCACCGGGTATCGTGACGTCCAGGGAGCGGGTCGGGTTTGTGGCCTTGTAGCGCGCCTCGCCTGCCTGGGCAGTGAAGGTGCCGCCCGTGTCGCCCTTGGTGGCTGGGGCTTGCGGCTCAACCTCCCTGCTCGGGCTGTTGGCGCGGGGCTTCCCGGCCTTGCCAGCGTCTGCTGGGGTGTCGCCCTGGTCTTCCCCTTCGCCTTCGCCATCGGACCCATCCTGGCCCTGCTGCTGGCCTTGCTGGCCGCCCTTCCCGTCGCCGGTCTGGTCGCCGGGTTGGCCGCCCTGTCCGTCGCCTTGCTCGTTGCCGGGTTGGTCGCCCTGCTGCTGGTCGTCGGGCTTGCTGCTCTGCTCGGGCTGCTGCTGCATCTGCGAGAAGACCCATTGAGCCAGGGCGAGGGTGTCGGTGCTGCTGCTGCAGGCAGGCAGGCGGCGCAGTGCTTCCCGATACACGGGCATCAGCGAGGCGGGCACGGGCACGGTGACCCCGTACTGGCGCAGGTAAACGGCGAGGCTGAAGGGGTACTGAGGGACGGCAGACCAGTCCACCGTTGCAGGGGCATCGTCCACCATGCCCCGGATGAGTTGATGCAGCAGGCCCCGGGCGTTGCCTGTCAAGCCTTCCCGGATGCAGCGGGACTCAATCCAAGCATCCTCAATTGCATTGTGTAAACGGTCCACGTAGGGCCTGCCATCGCGGGCATTGAAGTCGGTATACCGGCGGTGGAGAAGTTCATGCAGCAGGAAGCCAGCGTAACGGGCGACCTCGGTGCGGGTGACGGTGGCATCGTCTGCGATGTCTGCAAGGGTGATATTCCCTTGCTGGTCAATGCAGGCGGATGCAATAGGGCCCCAGGTCACGGTGATGGGGGGCAGGCTCCACATCTTGCAGAGCATGGCCCCGAAGGACTCCAGGCCAGCACGGGCCTCGAAGCCCCGGACGGTGGGGCGGGACATCAGGTTTTCGATCTTCATGCTGCCTCCTGGGAAATGATGGTTTCGTCGATAGCGGCGGAGTAGATAGCGGCCAGGGCTACCTGGGACTCCATCGGCTGCCGCGCTGCGATGGTCACTCTCCAGGCCTCGGAAGGCGGGAGAACGCTGCAAGCCTGGGCGAAGGCGATAGCCTGTCGGAAGGTCGGCGGGTCGATCAGGTCGCCGGTCTCCACCTTGGCGCGGGCCATGCTGAAGGCCTGGATGACATGGTCGGCCATCTTCTGAGTGCACCCGGTGTGCAGCACCAGGGCGGCGGCTTCGTCGGCGGGGTCCAAGTAGGTGAGGGGCACCACAAAGGAGAAGCGATCCATGGTCGCGGTGTTCATCGTTTGAACGCCAGCGAAGCGGCCCCCGGTGTCGCCCTGTCCGTTGCTGTTGTCGGCACCAAAAAACAGAGTCCCGGTGGCCCGCGTGTAAACCTTCTCCCCGTGGCTGATGCGGGGCTGCCCAGGCTCCAACAGCCCATTGAGCACGGCCATGACCGCAGGCGACCCGGTGGCGGGCTCATCGATCAGGCAAACCGCGCCCGGTGTTGTGAAGGCGCGGAGGATTGGCCCAGGCTGGAACACGGTATCTCCTCCCTTGATGCCCACGGCACCACAAAAGTCGTCCACGCCTGCCAGTTTGTGCATCTGGAACCGTTCAAAGGCGCGGCCAGTGCGGGCAGCGTACTGCTGGACTGTCTGGCTCTTGCCCACGCCAGCAGGGCCAGCCAGCCAAGCATTGCGCCCGGTGGCCTCGGCCAGGGCCAACATGCGTAGCACGGGCTCGGTCCAGATGTGGCAGGCGTCAACGGGCGGCGCAGTGTCTGCCCAGGTGGAGAACATCAGCGGACGGCCCCGAGCATCGCGGGCATCGATGCCGAAGACGTCCAGAGCACTGGCACGGCCAGCAGGTCCGGCCACCTGGGCGCGGACATCGGACTCAGTGCCGTTGGCCTCAGCGGCGGCGCGGACAGGGGCCCAAGCATCAGCGACGGCCTGCCTCATTGCTGCCCTGATCTCCTCTACTGGCATCGTGATGCTGCCCAGTGAGTCGGCCAGCACTTGCACCTGGGCGCGTAGGCTCTTTGCCTCGGCCTGGGCGGCATGAGTGCCAGCATCCAGGCGGGCGGATAGGTTGGCGATGTCGGTCCCCACCTGACCGAGGCGGGCGTTAGCCCCTGCGGTCTGCTGCCCCAGGTTGGCGAGGCGCTGATCCAGAGATTGAATCTCCAGGCTGGCCTGGGTGACCTGCTGGCTGATGCTGTTGATGTGGCCTTGAGTGGTGGCGAGGTCTGCGGCGGTCTGCCGGGTGTGCTTCTCCAGTGCGGCGTAACCGGCTGGCGCTGCAGCAGGCTCAGGCTTGTTCAGGCTGGCATTGAGTCGAGCGGCCTCGGATGCGACAGTGGGCGCGGTGATGGGAGCGGGAGCAGTCATGCCCCCGGCTGTAGTGGCGAGGCGGCGAATGTCGGACAGGGAGATGTGACCTCCTGCGATCTGCGATGCCAGGACGGCCACCATCTGCGCCTTGTTGTTGGTCGCCTTCTGGCCCGTCGCGGCCCAGTAAGCGGCGGAGATGGTGTTCATGCCCATGCCCATGAGGGTGTTTGTGGCGTTCATGGTCAGACTTCCTCTGCTGCTGCGATTTGGGATTCGAGGGCGAAGGTGTCGCCATCGGTGGGGCATGTCGGCAGGCCCAGCGCTGCCCACTTGGCCGAGAGGCGCACGGTGTAACCGCAGGCCGGACAGGTGGCCTTGAGCATGCGGGTGCTTTGGGTCTTCTTCACCCCGACATTCAGCGCTGCATGCGGGTACGTGCCCAGGGTCTGCAAGACCTGGGCGTATTGCGCGGCGAAGTCTTCAGCACCAGCCACCATGCGCCAGTTGTCACCCGCGGGGCACAGTCCCAGGTTTGCGGCTGCCTCTATGTAGGCGTTCGAGGTGTGCGACATGGCACCGGGTGCGGCATGGGCCAGGGCTCCCACCAGTTGCGCCAGCACCTGGGCCGGGTCGGCCAGGGTGGGAGAGACCATGACCTCATGGGTCTGGTCTGCCGAGTCGGTGTCGGCCCAGCACTCGGCGAGGGTGCCGCTGCGGCTGAAGGTGGAAGGCAGCCCGCAGGTTGCCCGGATGCGGGCGGGCAGGCTGAGACCATGCCCAGCGAACACTGGGCGAAGGGATGCGATGGCGGCTGTTAGCCAATCCTCACGGGTGGGGTGTGTCACTTTGCTTCTCTCCTGTTTCGTCTGGGCACCGTTGCCCATCGCCCCATACGGGGAGCGCCAGTGTAGTGCAAGTGTTTGAACGGGTGCAAGTGCTATCGCTCAAGAGGGAAGGCCAGAAGGGGCGCTCTAGACCACAAGTTGCGCGGGCGTGATGTGCGCGTAACGTGGAGTAACTCAGCATGCAATCCCGAGTCAATATCAGGGGTCTTTCCTGTATGGATGGACATGCCTCTAAAAGCCACCAGAACGGCCCAGGATCGATTCGGGGTGGCACCCTATGCCCTGGTATCAAAAAAGAAAGATCGGAGCTTCTAGCGAGTTGTGCACAAGTTATCCACAGGTGCTTCATAGGTAATGCCTCATTTTTGAGCACAAACAAAGGCTTATCCACAGGCTGTGGATAACTGCTTGCCAAATGAACAAGCTGTGGATAACATGCGAACGAATGCCACCAGCAGCAAGGGTGGCGATAGTGATCAAGGGGCGCAAAGCCCGAAGGGCGAGAACCGTGAGCAATATGACAGGCAAGGACTACATGCAAGCCCTGGACTCGGTGGGCCAGGACGACGGCGAGGCCGAAGACGTTTACACACTAGACGGCCCGGACACCTACAGCGAAGCGGAACAGATGGCGGATGCCGCAGAGGCACCAAAGATCAGAGGGGATGGACACGTAGTAGGGACTGCAGAGTGGAAAAGAACCAGACCACTAACGGCACAACAGCAGGCTTTCGCCCAAGGGGTCATCCAGGGGAAAAGCCTGCGTCAGGCGTATAGGGATGCATACCCCAACGCCCAGGCCAACGACCAATCAATCAGCGCCACCGCAGCGCGACTAATGAAGGATGAGCGGATCACCAAGCTAGTCCGGGAAGCCTGGGAGGAAACACAAGAGGCGTTGACGGATGACCCGCAGGCGATGCGAAGGCATGTGGTCAGGCAGTTGGTGGCACTCAGCAAGACGGCAGCACAAGAGGGCAGCCGCTTAAAGGCACTGGAGTTGCTGGGCCGCAGTGCAGGCATGTTCAGGGATGTGCAGCAGGCAGCAGACAAGCCTCTCACCGCAGCAGAGTTGAAGGCAGCACTGAGCGGACACCTCAAGCTAGTGGGGCAGACGCAGCGTAAACGCACGGGCACAGATGATGCGTAAACAGCGGAGGGGTGGGATGACGTAAACGGTGGAGCGGTGGACCCACCGTACCCGGACCCCCCGCTGTGCATGACTGACCACCCTCCCGCGTACTACGCTCTAATCCACTCCCACATTTCTCCTCCCATCAAAACCACCCCCCATTCCTCCCAAATCCCCACCCCCCGGGGTATATATTTTTCAGAAAGATATTGTTCGCATGGAAACGACCGTTTACACTGACATCATTGATTATGCGATGCCGACCATGATGGCGGAGAGGGCGTTGAAGGAGTTGCACAACGCTGCTTTGAACAGAGAGTTTGACAAGGCGATTGAGTTTGCCTTGGAGGCGGCGATTCAATGCAGGATGGCAAGTTTTGCTTTGCGTGGAATGGCAGAAGAGGAGAGAAGGCGTGACAGACAGGTGGCAGTTGGTTCTTGATTTCATCAAGGCTTACATCAAGAGGCATGGGGTATCGCCTTCTTATGAGGTGATGGCTAAGAGCTTGGGATTGAAATCAAAAGCAAACATGCACAGGATTGTGAAGAGGCTTGAGAAGGAGGGCCACCTCAAGGTGGCCCCTAGAAGGTTTTATGGTGTGAAGGTTGTGGACCGGTCTATTGATGAGGTGGTGAGTCTGTGACGTTATTGTCAAAGCAGGAGATTGGGCAGTACCTTGCGGTTGTGGACAAGGTGCCTGAGGTTGAGCGGAACAAGATCTTTGCCTTGTTGGAGATGGACAGGGTTGAGAGGTGCCGGGAGAGCTTTTTGTTCTTTGTTCGGCAGATGTGGCCTGGGTTTATCTCTGGGCGGCATCATCAGATCATGGCAGAGGCTTTTGAGAGGGTTGCTGCTGGGGAGTTGAAGAGGTTGATCATCAACATGCCTCCCCGGCACACCAAGTCTGAGTTTGCTTCGTACCTGCTTCCTAGTTGGTTCTTGGGCAAGTTCCCTGAGAAAAAGATCATCCAGACCGCCCACACTGCAGAATTGGCAGTGGGTTTTGGCAGAAAAGTCAGGAATCTGGTTCAAAGTGAACAATATGCCAAGGTGTTTGACACAAAGCTGTCCAGCGACTCCAAAGCTGCTGGACGGTGGAACACCCACAAGGGTGGCGACTACTTCGCTATCGGTGTTGGTGGTGCTGTGACGGGTAAGGGTGCGGATCTGTTGATCATTGATGATCCGCATAGTGAGCAGGAGGCCAAGCAGGGCAATCCTGAGGTCTATGACGGGGTGTATGAGTGGTACACCTCTGGTCCTCGGCAGCGTTTACAGCCTGGAGGGGCCATCATTGTTGTGATGACCCGCTGGTCCAAGAGAGATTTGGCTGGGCAGATCCTCAAAGGGGCAGAAAGAGACGGTTCTGATCAGTGGGAAGTCATTGAATTCCCTGCCATATTGCCCTCGGGCAACCCTCTTTGGCCTGGATTTTGGTCAAAAGAAGCTCTGGAATCGCTCAAAGCTGAGCTTCCGGTGGCGAAATGGGAGGCTCAGTACCAGCAAAACCCGATTTCTGAGGGTGGAGCCATTGTTAAGCGTGAACAGTGGCAGATTTGGGACCAAGAGACGCCTCCGCCGTGCGAATACATCATCCAAAGCTGGGATACCGCCTTTGAGAAGAACAATCGGGCCGACTTTTCCGCTTGTACAACGTGGGGGGTGTTTGACCACCCCAATAAACACGGTGATTTGAGGCCAAACATCATCCTTTTGGATGCCTACAAGGCTCGTCTGGAGTTCCCGGAGCTTAAAAAGAAGGCATTTGAGATGTGGAAGGAGTGGGACCCTGACACGCTGATTGTGGAAAAGAGGGCAGCAGGTGCGCCTTTGATCTATGAGATGCGCAAGATGGGAATCCCGCTTTCGGAGTACACACCGGGCAAGGGCAGCGATAAGATAGCCCGTGTAAATTCAATCGCAGACCTGTTTGCATCAGGGGTTGTGTGGTGCCCGGAGAAGAGATGGGCAGAAGAGGTCATGGAAGAGATGGCCTCCTTCCCAAATGGGGATCATGATGACCTTGTGGACTCGTCCAGTCAGGCTTTGATGAGGTTTAGACAGGGCGGCTTCATTGCAATTGATAGCGATGAGCAAGACGAACCGATGCAAAAGCGCCGGAACGCCTCCTATTACTGATTCTGAAAGCGCAACATGGCAACCAACATTGACACCGCTCTGAACCCCTTGGATATGGGATTGATGGGCGATGAGCCTGCGATTGAGATTGAAATTGAGCAACCTGAGGGCTTAAAGATCGGAATTGATGGCGTTGAAATAGATTTGATGCCGGAACCTCTGATGGCAGAAGAATTTGATGCCAACCTCGCAGAGTTCATGGATGACGGCGACCTGCAGTCTTTGGCTTCAGAGCTTGTGGCCCTCGTAGACGCAGACATCAACTCCCGGAAAGACTGGACGGAGATGTTTGTCAAGGGCTTGGAAGTCCTTGGCATGAAGTATGAAGAGCGCACTGAGCCCTGGAACGGGGCCTGTGGCGTTTACAGCCCCCTTCTGACAGAAGCTGCCATCAGGTTTCAGTCAGAGATGATCACTGAGACCTTCCCTGCCCAGGGCCCGGTCAAGACGCAGATCATCGGCGCGGTTGATCGCCTCAAGGAAGACGCAGCAGAGCGTGTCCGCGATGACATGAACTACATGCTGACCGAGAAGATGATCGACTACCGCTCAGAGCATGAGCGCATGCTGTACTCCCTGGGGCTCTCAGGCGCAGCGTTTAAGAAGATCTACCCGAACCCCAGCACTGAACTGCCTGCGGCTCCTTTTGTCCCGGCAGAAGACTTGATCATGCCCTATGGGGCATCCAATGTTTACACCGCAGAGCGCGTGACTCACATCATGCGCAAGACGGAGAACGAGATCAAGAAGCTACAGGTTGCTGGCTTCTATCTGGACGAAGAACTGGGTGAGCCGGTCAGGTTCTTCACTGACATCGAAAAGAAAAAGGCAGAAGAACAAGGGTATACCCTGACTGATGATGACCGTTATCAGGTTCTGGAGATCCACGTAGACTGGGACATGCCGGGGTACGAAGATGAAGTTCCTTTGCCGTATGTGGTCACGGTTGAAAGAGGCACTCAGACGGTTCTGTCAATCCGGCGAAACTGGAACGAAGACGACAAGCGAAAACTCAAGCGACAGCACTTCGTCCAATACACCTATATTCCTGGTTTTGGCGCTTATGGTTTGGGTTATATCCACCTTATTGGTGGTTATGCTCGCGCTGGCACTTCCATCATCCGGCAATTGGTGGATGCTGGCACCCTGTCCAACCTGCCCGGTGGCCTAAAGGCTCGTGGGTTGCGGATTAAGGGCGATGACACCCCGATTGCTCCGGGTGAGTTTAGAGATGTGGATATTGCTTCTGGAAGTGTGCGTGACAACATCATGCCGCTGCCTTACAAGGAGCCAAGCCAAGTTTTGGCTGCGCTGCTTCAGTCAATTACTGAAGATGGGCGCAGACTAGCAGCGATTGCAGATCTCAAGATCAGCGATATGTCTGCCCAGGCCCCTGTGGGCACCACGCTGGCTATTCTTGAGCGTCAACTCAAGACTATGAGCGCGGTTCAAGCCCGTGTACACGCAAGCCTGCGCATGGAGTTTAAGTTGCTCAAGGAAATCATTCGTGATTTCCTGCCTGCAGATTATTCCTACACGCCAGAGGGTGGTGATCGGTCGGTTAAACAGTCTGACTATGACTTGGTTGAGGTTATCCCGGTCAGTGATCCGAACGCAGCTACTATGGCGCAGCGGATCATGCAGTATCAAGCTGCTTTGCAATTGGCCCAAGGTGCTCCGCAGATTTATGACCTTCCTCAACTGCATCGGCAGATGTTGGAAGTATTGGGTATCAAGAACGCAGAGAAGCTGGTTCCTGTCGAAGATGATCAGAAACCTCGTGATCCCGTGTCAGAAAACATGAGTTTCTTGACCGGGAAACCAACCAAAGCATTTATCTACCAAGACCATCAGGCCCATATTGCAACCCATATGAGCCTTATGCAAGATCCCATGATCATGCAGATGATGGGGCAGAGCCCAATGGCTCAGCAAATGCAAGGCGCGGTTATGGCTCACATCGCAGAGCACATGGCCTTTGCTTATCGCCAGCAGATTGAGCAGCAGCTTGGTGTGCCCATGACGGCCCCGGATCAGGAGTTGGATGAGCAGACGGAAGTGCAGTTGTCGCGTCTGGTAGCCCAGGCAGCGCAGCAATTGCTGCAAAGCAACATGGGCAAGGCACAGCAGCAGCAAGCCCAGCAAATGGCTCAAAACCCGCAGATGCAGATGGCGCAGATGGAGCTTCAGCTTAAGGCCGAAGAACTCAAGCGCAAGGAAGCAGACAGCCAACGTGACTTCCAGATTGCACAGCAAAAGATTCAACTTGAACAGCAGCGCTTGCAAGTTGAAACACAGAAGGAAGCCGCTCGTTTACAGGCGCAACAAAAGCAAGGAGACAAGAAACTCCGAGCAGATATGGTGAAGAGTATGATTAAACCAGCGCAACAACCGCGCACAAAACAATAAGGAGTTAATATGACCACTGCGTTTACCGTGGTTATCAAAGAAATTGAGGAGCGCCGCGAATCCATCGCGCAGGCGCTTATCTCAGGCTCGGCAAAAGATCATGCTGAGTATCGTGACTTGTGTGGCGAGATCCGGGGTCTATCGCGTGCACATGCTTTTATAACTGACCTCGTGCGAAAGATGGAAAACGACGATGAGTGAAATCCTCCTAAGTGATGGTGCAAGCACCACGGTATTGCCCGAGACCGACGCAGAAAAGGCCCGTCAGGTGCCTGATCCTGTGACTTATCACTTGCTCTGCATGCTGCCCAAAGCGGATGAAGAGTATGAAAGCGGGCTGGTCAAAGCAGGCCAGACCATGCATTTCGAAGAGGTGATGAGCCCGGTGCTGTTTGTTGCCAAGATGGGGCCTGATTGCTACAAAGATCCGCTGCGCTTTCCCAGCGGGGCTTCATGCAAGGTAGGCGATTTCGTCTTAGTCCGACCGAATACGGGCACGCGCCTGAAGATTCATGGTACGGAGTGGCGAATCATCAACGACGACAGCGTTGAAGCGGTTGTCCAAGATCCTCGTGGCATCCAAAAGGGAGGACGCTGATATGTCGGAGTTCAAATTTCCAGACGAGATTGAGGCTGAAAAGCCTACGGAAGAGAAGCTGCAAATTGAGATCGAAGGCGAAACCGAGATTGAGGTTGTTGACGACACGCCGCCGGAGGATCGCAACCGCAAGCCGATGAAGGAGGCTCCCGCAGAGGTTACCGATGATGAGTTGGAACAGTATTCTGAAGGGGTCAAAAAGCGCATCCAGCACTTCTCCAAGGGCTATCACGAGGAGCGCAGGGCCAAAGAAGCGGCGTTGCGTGAGCGTGAAGAGGCAGTACGTCTTGCTCAAAATCTTGTTGAGGAGAACAAACGCCTTCAGGGTAGTTTGGGACAAGGCCAGCAAGCCCTGCTTGAACAAGCCAAGAAGGTTGTTCAAAACGAACTTGATCAAGCCAAACAGAAGTTCAAAGCCGCTTATGAAGCGGGAGACTCTGATGCTTTGGTTGAGGCTCAAGAAGCACTTGCCGCTGCTAAATACAAAGCAGAGCGAGTAAACAATTTCAAGCCAGCAGTTGCACAGCCGCAAACTCCTGTGGTACAACCCGCACCACAGGCAGAGCAAAGTGTCCGTATTGATCCGAAAGCTGATGCTTGGCGTGATGCCAATCCTTGGTTTGGGTCAAATGATGAGATGACTGCTGTGGCCTTAACGGTTCACAAAAAACTTGTTGATAGCGGAGTAGACACCAACAGCGACGAGTATTACGAGAAAATCAACTCTCGTGTACGGCAGATCTTCCCAGATGCGTTTACCTCTGAGAAGCCAGCTAAAAAAGCCGCAGTTGTAGCTCCCGCCACGCGAAGCACAGCGCCCCGAAAAATCGTGTTGACGCAATCACAAGTTCAAATCGCCAAACGGCTCGGACTGACTAATGAACAGTACGCCCGTGCGGTTGCGGAAGAAATGAGGAAACAAAATGGCTGAACGTAATCCCCGTGAATTGGACACCAGAGCTAAAGCTGAACGGCCCAAGCAATGGATGCCTCCACAACTCCTGCCCGATCCGAACCCGGAAGAAGGGTATGCTTTCCGTTGGATTCGCGTCAGCACTCAAGGGGTCAATGACCCGATGAATGTGTCCTCTAAGCTCCGCGAAGGCTGGGAGCCTGTAAAGGCCAGCGAACATCCCGAGATTCAACTGGGAGGAGGGGGCTCAGGTCGCTTCCCGGACAGTATTGAAGTCGGTGGGCTGCTGCTTTGCAAAACCCCAAAGGAGTTCACTGAGCAACGCAATTCATACTATCAGCGTCAAGCTGATGGGCAGATGGCGTCAGTGGACAACAACTTCATGCGCGATAACGATCCCCGGATGCCTCTTTTCCGAGAGCGCCGCTCCGAGGTGTCGTTTGGGCGCGGTCCCTAATCCAAGGAGTTCTCTATGTCTTACCCCTCGGTAGACGCCCCTTACGGGCTAAAGCCGGTCAATTTGATCGGCGGGCAGGTGTTCGCGGGTTCCACGCGGGAATACAACATTCCCTACGGCTACTCCACGAGCATCTTTTATGGTGACTTTGTTGGTCTGACCCGTGGTCAGATTCAGCGTCTGGCGGTTTCGACCGGCACCGCTGGCAATCAGTCGGGTATCTTCCTGGGATGCTCGTACACTGATCCGACGACCAAGCAAAAGCGCTTCTCGCAATACTGGCCCGCTTCCACGCTGGCTGGCGATGCAGTTGCCATCGTTTGCGACGATCCTGACACTGTGTTCAAGGCTGCCGTGTGCTCTGCCACTACGGCTATCGCCTCGGGCGCTCGTGCCATGATCGGCCAGAACTTGGCTTGTATCGACAACACCGGTAACAGCAACACCGGCAACTCGGCTAACGCCCTGTTGGCACCGAACGACACCCCTGCGACGACCAGTTCGCTGCCGGTGCGTGTCCTGGGTGTGGTTCCTGAGACGGCAGTGAATCTGGGTACGGCAACGTATGTCAGCATCTCTACCGCAACGGTGACCTGCTCTGCTCTGCCGTTTGCCCTGCCGGTTGGCACTGACGTTGGCTCGATTGCAGCTAACGGCCAGTACATCTCTTCGGGCTCGTTTGTGGACACCGCAGCTTCTGCTGGCGCGACTTCGTTCGTTCTGAACCAAGCCCCCGCCGCAGCCTTTGCTGCTAGTTCCACTCTGGTCTTCACTCAGTTCCCTGAACTGCTCGTGAAGCTCAACTTCGGTCAGCACCAGTATTACGCTGGTACGTCCATCGCCTAAGGAGTTTGAATCATGGCAATTTCACGTGCCCAACTACTGAAGGAACTCCTGCCCGGTCTGAACGCCCTGTTCGGCATGGAGTACAAGCGCTACGGCGAAGAGCACAAGGAGATCTACGAGACGGAGACCTCCGAGCGTTCGTTCGAAGAAGAAACCAAGCTCTCTGGTTTCTCCGCAGCCCCGGTGAAGAACGAAGGTTCAGCAATCCAGTACGACAACGCACAGGAAGCCTGGACCGCTCGTTACAACCACGAGACCATCGCTATGGGTTTCTCCATCACCGAAGAGGCGATGGAAGACAATCTGTACGACAGCCTGTCTGCTCGGTACACCAAGGGTCTGGCTCGCGCCATGGCCTACACCAAGCAGGTTAAGGCCGCTGCGATCCTGAACAACGGTTTCTCCAGCGCTGTTACCTACGGCGACGGGCAAGCTCTGTTCTCGACCGCGCACCCGCTGGTCTCCGGTGGCACCAACAGCAACCGTCCCACGACGAACGCTGACCTGAACGAAACGTCCCTCGAAGCGGCTGTGATCCAGATCGCTGGTTGGACGGATGAGCGTGGTCTGCTGATTGCTGCCAAGCCCCGCAAGCTGATTGTTCCTCCGAACCTCCAGTTCGTCGCAACCCGACTGCTGGAAACGTCGCTGCGTGTCGGTACTAACGATAACGACATCAACGCGCTGAAGAACAACGGCAGCATCCCGGAAGGCTACACGATCAACCACTTCTTGACCGACACCAATGCGTGGTTCCTGACCACGGATGTGCCTAACGGTCTGAAGCACTTCATTCGTGTGCCGCTGGCTACGTCGATGGACGCTGACTTTGATACCGGCAACAGCCGTTACAAGGCTCGTGAGCGTTATTCGTTCGGCGTGTCTGACCCGCTGGGCGCGTTCGGTTCTCCCGGCGCTTAATCCCAAAAGGGTTAAACAACAAAAGGGGCCTTGTGCCCCTTTTTCATTTGTGCTACCCTCTTATAAACCGAGTTTAACCACAGCCCGCCGACTGACTCGGCAGACTTCTCCTCAGAGACGACGGGTGCAGATTGAGGAATAGCCATGAGCTTCTCGACTTTCTCTGGCCCGGTACGTGCGGGCACCCAGCGTTACGCTCCCGGTGAAAACACCGGCCTTATCACGCTGTCTCGCACGGCTTATGTCAACGTCTCTGGCGTGGCGCTGACCACTGGCGCTGCTGCACAGACGCTGTTTACGCTGCCTGCTGGCTCCAAGATTCTGAACTTCGTACCTGAAGTTCTGGTGACCGTTGCTGGTAACTCTGTGTCCCAGGTGGGCGTGACCATTGGCAAGGCTGGTTCTGCGGATGCGTTTGCTGCTTCGTTTAATACCGGCACGGCTGTGGCTCGTGTAGCTCAGGCTACCGTTGACACCGCAATCTCTGGCAAGGTCGCTGCGCTGGACAACATTGGCACGGTAGATGTGCCTGTGACCGCCACGTTTACGGCTACGACGGGTAACCCGACTTCTGGGCAGATCGCAATCACGGTTGTGTACCAGCAGCGTGCTGAAAACGGCGCACAAGTTCCTACCGCGTTCCAGAACTGATGACGGGGGCTTCGGCCCCCCTCTTTTAAGGAGTGCGTAATGCGTCCAGTACGAGTAATAGTTGGTGCGCAAGCAGCATCTAGGGTTATCCCTCTGGATACCTATCAAGACCCGTTCAATGTGAGTATTGGCGTGGTGCTCTCTGCGGGGGCGTCATTGACATACTCCGTAGAGCATACGTTTGATGACGTACAGGCTCCGGGTTTTGATCCGTCTGCGGCTACGTGGTTTACTAATGCAGGTTTGTCGGCCAAAACGACATCTCTGGACGGTAACTACTCATTTCCGGTGACGGGAATTCGCTTGAACGTGACCACTTATTCCAGCGGCACGGCCACCATGACGGTCATCCAAGCCGGTATGCCAGGGAGGTAAGGTATGGCTATTGATATTGCTGCACTGCGAAAGTTTCAAGATATGTGGGAGCCTGTTATGCAGGCTATTCCCGCCGTCATGGAGCTTGAAGCCAAGAAGGCCGACATGGATCGGTGGATTGCTTCAAAGCAGAAAGAGTACGACAAGGCTATTGCAGACATCGAAAAGGCATACGCCGACGCAGACAAGCGCATCGAAGCGCATAACGCTGCTGTCGAGAAGGCTATGGCTGATGTGGCTGCTGCGCAAGAAGACGCTGCCAAGGTCCGTGCAGAAGCTATGGACAACGCCAGGGCAGCCGCTGCTAATGCGCAAGCTAAGGCAGATGCCCTGAGCCAACAAGTGGCTGAGCGTGAATCGCGTCTTGCTGCGCTTGATGCAGAGATTGCACAGGCGATGGCTGATGCTGTTGCGCCCCGCGCTGCAAAGATTGCCGAGTTGGATGCCGAGATCAGTGCCTTGGAAAAGCGGCAGGCAACTGCTGAGAAGGCGTTGGAATCTTTGCGGGCAAGACTTGGATAAACCGTGAGCAGCCTAAGTGGTGTAAGTCACGTACAGGACAGCGGTGAACAGGAGTACACCCATGTGGTTGCAACTGTCACTGCTTCTGGCAGTACGACGGTTTACACGCCAGCAGCGGGCAGGAAAATCCGCCTTCGGTGGATTTATGCCATCAATGACCCCGCTGCACAGACTGCTCCGCTAATCAAGGTGTTTTTGGGTGGCTCTGAAAAGTATCGTGTTTACGCCCTCAGCAAGCGACAGCTTGTGACGGGACCTGTAAACGGTGCTTTGATCGTTGATTTGAGTGCTGCGGGTAGCGTAGCTGTAACGGCTCTTCTAGAAGAGGTTTGACATGGCAACCTTTAACAAGTTTCAAGACTTTTCCGAACAGCTTGTAAACGGCGTTCAGAACTTCACCACGGATACGTTCAAAGTTGCTCTTAGCAACACGGCTCCTGTGGCAACCAACACGGTGTTGGCGAACATCACCCAGATTGGCGCTGGTAACGGCTACACATCTGGCGGCACCGCAACGACCATCACCGTCAGCGAATCATCGGGCACAACGACTGTGTCTGGTACGCAGGTGGTGTTTACCGCGTCTGGTGGCTCTATCGGCCCCTTTCGGTACGTCGTGCTGTACAACGACACCACCTCCACTCCGGTTAACAAGCCGCTGGTTGGCTGGTGGGACTATGGTGCTGGTGGCGTGACGCTGGCGGACACGGAAACCTTCACGGTCAAATTCAGCAACACCAGCCCTGGTGCCATCTTCACGCTGACTTGATAGGGGTGGTCGATGACCATCACGTATCGACTGGTCAAGGGTTCTCCTCTGACATTTGCAGAGGAGGACGGCAACTTTGCTGAACTTGCTGCGCGTACGGATCTGTCCTGGGCGCAATTTTCAAGTGAACCGCAAGTACGAGAGGGAACGGCCAACGCACCATCTTTGGAAGTTTTCCGAGATGGGTTGTACGAATGGTCGTACCCTAACGCACAACTGGCGCAGTCATACATCACTTTTGATGTTCCATTTGATTGGGCACCGGGCACAGACCTTTATGTAGGTCTTCATTGGAGCCCAGGGAATAGCTCAGCGACTGGCAATGTGCGCTTTGGGGTTGAGTTTACTTACGCCTTCTCCTATGGACCTAATGGGGCGTCCAGTAGATTTGGCCCATCTCAGACGATCTATATAAACGCCAACCAAGCCGATGGTGTTGCATACACTAGCTACACCAACTTCAACAGTTACGCTGATAGATTCCCTGGAGCACTGGTACAGCAAAACATGAGATTCCTGACCCGTATATTTCGGGACGGGGCGAATGTCGGAGATACTTTTGGGGCACCCATCTTCCTCATCGGCGCGGATTTCTTCTACCAGACAAACCGGTTTGGTACTCAGTCTTTGACGCCTCCTTTTGTTTAAGCCATGCCTATCCAGCACTTCTACACCCAGACGGTAGCTGATGGCACTGCTACGTCTGTTGTCAGGCCGAGTGATTGGAACAGCGGCCATAGGATGGTTTACAACTTGTCTGGCAATACGCTGGGCAGTTCTCAAATCACAGGCTCAGATGTCATATTCCAAGCAGGGAATAACGTAACGCTGAGTGCGGATACAGCAGCCAGCAAACTTGTGTTCTCTGCCGCTGCTGGTGGCGGTGGGGCCGTGACGGCAAGTTTCATGGAGCCCAACATGCTGGTGGGCACGGCTTACTCGTCGTTTGGTCAGAACACGCTGTACTTCTTGCCCGTCAAACCTGCGATGGATGTCACGATGACAGCCGTCAATATGTTTGTTTCGCTTAACAACGCCACAAGCAACCAAAGTGCCGCTGTCAGTCAGACCATTCAGTATGGCTGGTACTCTTTGGGCACAGGCGCAAGCAGTACGCAAATTGGTTTGATGCAGTCTTCTAGCATCGCCGTCATTGCTTCATACGCCTCTGCAGTTGCCACTGCAGGATATACCATCAGCCAAAGCACCAACAGCACAACGTATTCCAGCGCTGGAACTGGTAGCTCATCGGCTTGGACTGGACAGCGTATTTTTGCCATGCCCATGGCAACGCTGTTGTCCGAAGGCGGAGAATACTATTTCATGATTAAGCAGAGCACGGCGTCTGCCAATAATACTGGGCCTTTGCGGATGTCGCACCTCGTGCTTAATAACATGACCAACGGTTCGTTTGGCCGGATGGCTCCAAACGGCAATTCGGTCAGTAATAGCACAATCGTGCCAAATTACAACGGGTTTATTTTCTCTGCTACTTCTGCTTCTCCGCCAACTTCGTTTGGTGTTGCTGATAGACGTATCGTGAGTAATATCCGGCCTTACATCCAACTGGACGCATAACATGGCTATCGGTGACACGGGAACTGTGATTGTTCTGTACGGTGCCAGCTACCTTGTGCTTGGTACTGCGGGCGGGACGCTTGTCTATGCGATCAAGCAGGGAGAGCCTATGCCTGCTACCGTGTACATCATCGATCTGGCAGAGGTGCCTGCGTGATAGAACCGCAAATCGTCACCACCTTTGACGCGGGGTATCACAACAAAGACCTTGCGTTGTCGGTCAAGCGGCTGGAGAAGTCTGCTGCTTACAAAGATCTGTCCACGATCATTGTGATCCCGGCGTTGGGGACGTTGCCCACGAAGGTGGCAGCGAGCTTCATGAACCTGTACAGCCCGCCCAACCAGAAACGGGTGGTGCTGTGGGCGCTAGGCCAAGAGGTGGGTGAGGCGTACTCCCGGTGCATTGAGATGATTCTTGAGCACCCTGAGCTTTCACAGTTCAAGTACGTGCTAACGATGGAGCACGACAATCTGCCTCCGCCTGATGGGCACCTGCGTCTATTGCAAACGGCAGAAGCACATCCTGAGTACGATTGCATCGGCGGGCTGTACTGGACCAAGGGTGAAGGCGGGCAGCCCCAGATTTGGGGCAACCCCAAGGAGCCGCTGAACTTCAAGCCAATTCCTCCTGATCCTAAGGGCGGACTGGTAGAGTGCGTAGGCACCGGCATGGGGTTCAACCTCTTCCGCCTTGAGATGTTTAAGGACAAGAAGCTGCGCAAGCCTTGGTTTAAGACGCAAGCGGATTCCGGTGGTGTTGCAACGCAGGATCTCTACTTCTGGGGAGATGCGTTTAAGCACGGCCACAAAGCAGCGATTGACTGCTCTGTCCGAGTAGGTCACTATGACTACGAGGGCAAGTTTGGACAGCCGGACACGATATGGTGACAAAAGCAAAACCGTTGGTCAAACTTGATCTAGCTTGCGGCGACCGCAAGACAGAGGGTTTTATTGGCGTAGACAAGTACAAGACCCCCAGCGTGGACAAAGTCGTTGACTTGATGAAGCCGCGTTGGCCCTGGAAAGACAACTCAGTTGATGAGGTTGTCTGCAGCCACTTCTTTGAGCACATCCCTGGTTTGCAGCGTCCAGCCTTTATGGACGAGCTTTACCGGATCATGAAGAAGGGCGCGAAGGCCACCATCGTTGTGCCGTTTGGTGGATCGGTAAGGTCTGCGCAAGACTTCACGCACGCATGGCCTCCGGTGTTTGCGGAGTCGTTCCTGTACTTCAACAAGAAGTGGCGGGAAGATAACAAGCTGACGCACGGCCAGTACGACATCAAGTGCGATTTTGACTTTGGGTACGGTTTTGCCCTGTCAGAAGAATGGTCCTTGCGTGCGCAGGAAGCACAGTCTTTTGCGTTGAAGCACTACACCAATGTGGCGTCTGATCTCCATGTAACGCTGACCAAGCGCTAGGAGTAGGCCGTGGCCGCTGCTTTTCAAAGTAATGCGTTTCAGAACAACGCATTCCAGGCAGATGCCGGTGGCGCAAACATTGATTTTGATGCCGCAGCAGGTCTGTTCACGTACAGTGGACAGAACGCAACTCTTGCTGCCGCCAGAAACCTAAACGCCGAAGCTGGCTCTTTTACTTACACTGGTCAGGCTGCCACACTCCAGGCAGCCAGATCGGTCAATGCTGAAGCAGGCTCGTTCTCGTACACGGGTCAGAACGCAACGCTTCAGGCAGCAAAATCCATCAATGCTGAAGCTGGCGCGTTCTCATACGCAGGCCAAGCTGCAACGCTCACAGCAACCCGCAGCATCAATGCAGAAGCGGGTTCTTTTGCATACACCGGGCAAGCCGCAACTCTACAAGCGGCACGCAATGTAAACGCTGAAGCGGGAACATTTGCATACACCGGCCAAGATGCTACGCTTACGGCGGCACGTAGTGTTAACGCTGAATCTGGTGCGTTTACATACACCGGTCAAGACGCCAGCCTTACAGCAACGCGGAGCCTTAACGCCGAAGCGGGTTCGTTTGCGTATACAGGCCAAGACGCAAATTTCACGGCCACACGCAGCCTCAATGCTGAAGTTGGCACCTTTGCCTACACAGGCCAAGACGCCGCCTTCATCTATGTACAAGCCAAGGGACTTGATGCCCAGGCTGGGACATTTACATACACGGGCCAAGACGCCACATTGGCGCAGACCCGCAGCCTGAACGCTGAAGCAGGAACATTTAGCTACACAGGTCAGAACGCCACGCTTTCAGCGGGCCGTGTTGTAAACGCTGAGTCCGGAGCGTTCACATACACCGGCCAAGATGCAGCGTTTCTGCTCGGGCTAGTTATCAACGCGGAAGCTGGCTCCTTTGCCTACACGGGCCAGGACGCAAGTCTTGTAGCAAACCGTAGTGTCGATGCACAAGCCGGGACGTTCACCTACACCGGTCAAGATGCAACGCTACAGGCCGCCAAGAACCTCAACGCAGAGGCTGGCAGTTTTGCGTACACAGGTCAGGACGCCACGCTGCAGACTGATCGGGTCGTTAATGCGGAAGCTGGAGCGTTTACATATACAGGCCAGGATGCGTCGCTCATAGCATCGCGCAGCCTTAACGCCGAAGCCGGTATTTTTGTTTACACCGGTCAAGACGCCGTTTTTAACGTCTCTCGGGTTGTCGATGCACAGCCTGGATCGTTTGACTATCTAGGCCAGCCTGCCACGTTCTCGCGCACGAACCAGATCAACGCCGAAGCAGGCGCGTTTGGTGAAGCCAATCCATATGTGGAACCAGGGTACGTTGACCCGTACTATTCCACCAACCTGACAGCGGCGCTTGGCTATGGCAGGATGTTCAACGCTGAGGCCGGTGCCTTTGCGTATCTGGGTCAAGATGCAACTTTTATCAAAGCCTTCTTATTCCCTCCAGAAGAGGACGTAAAAGCAGGTGTTGTCTATGGCCCAGGCGGTATCTACACGGGCACTTACGCACCTGCAGGCAGAGCCATCTTTATATTTGACGACTAACACAACATGAGTAGAATCGCAAGAACATCTGGAGGCCGCAATGGCTAAGTCCCCTGCTTGGCAGCGCAAAGAAGGCAAGTCTGAAGCCGGTGGCCTCAACGCCAAGGGCCGTGCCTCTTACAACCGTGCCAACCCAGGTAAGCCCGGCTTAAAGGCTCCTCAACCCGAGGGCGGCCCTCGCAAGAAATCATTCTGCTCCAGAATGACCGGAATGAAGAACAAGCTGACTTCCGAGAAGACAGCCAAAGATCCCAATTCTCGTATCAACAAGAGCCTGCGGGCGTGGAACTGCTGAGTGGTTTATGGACGCTACGGTGTTGTGGAATCTCGTCTTGACGGTCCTGCTTGGCGCGGTGGCTTTCTTTATGTCAGCCAAGTTTAAGGAGCTTGATAGATTGTCTATTTTGCTCAACCGGACAAGAGAAGAAATTGCCCGTGACCATATTACGAGGTCTGAGTTTCGGGCAGACATGAAAGAATTGCTGGAGCGTTTTGACAGGATCGAAGCCAAGCTAGATACTCTGCGGAGCAAGCCAAATGCCGGTTCAGTCTGAAAAGCAGCGCAGGTTTATGTACGCTTCACTCGCAGGCAAGACTGATGTCCCGCCCAGCGTAGCGAAGAAGTTTGTTGGTCCCAAAGCACATGCCGAAGGAGGCACCGTGAAAAAAGAATCCCCCGCGATGATGAAGAAGGAAGTGGCCTTCATGAAGAAGAAGGGCGCTCCTAAGGCCATGATCAAGCATGAGATGGCTGAAGCCAAGACCAAGAAGATGTCAAGTGGCGGTTTTACCCGCGCAGCCGATGGCGTTGCGAAGCACGGCAAGACCCAAGGCAAGATGATCAAGATGGCAATGGGCGGCAAAGCCTGCTAAGGAGCAATCATGGATTACGCAGCAGAATCTAAGCGCGAAGTTGAGTCGCTGAAGAAGCGTCATCCCAAGAAGGGGATTGACCCAACGATTCCTGCCGGAATCCGTGAAATGCTTGTAGACAAGCAAAAGAGCGCTTTGACGCCAGATTCCAAGTACGCCAAGGGCGGCAAGATCGATGGCTGCGCCCAGCGCGGCAAGACTCGTGGGAAGGTGGTGTGAAATGGTGCTGCCATTGATTGGAAAGGCGCTTGCTCAGGGCGCAACAAAATACGCCGCCAAGCAAGCTGCTAAACAAACTGCCAAAGAAACGGCAGAGGAAGCTGCTGAACAAGCTGTTCCACAGGCTGCGAAAAAAGCCACACAATATTCGCCCGGTATGCCTGGGGCTCGCCGAACGGGTACGCGGGCAGCCAAGGACACAAAAGAACCCACAGAATACACGCCAGAAATGTCTGGTCGTTTGCGTTATCGGCAGCCCAGAGAAGATGAGTTTTTTGAAACTCGCACTCCGCGCATGAGCGATGATTACAAAAAGGGCGGTAACGTCAAAGGTTATGCAAAAGGCGGATCTATCGATGGATGCGCCAAGCGTGGGAAGACGAAAGGCAGGATCGTATGAAGCGCCGTGTACGTAAATTTGCCGAAGGCGGCATGGAAGACTTTGAAGACAAAGCTCTTCCCAAGGCCAAGCCCCGTGATCTTGAGGACTTTGAAGACAAGGCCATGCCCAAGCGCTATTCGGCGCTTGATGCTCTTGCTTCGGGTGAAGAGAAGGGCAGCTTTGACCAAGATGTTTACGAGCGGGCAAAGCGCTTTGTAAACAAGCAAGCTGCAGCCCCAAAGGCTGCTGCCAAGGCTGCTCCTGCGCGTCCTGCTGCCCGTATGGATGCAGCGCCTGCCGGTCAGATCCCAGGGGCTGGCTCCTACACTGCTCCGCCTTCTGATGGCAGCCGGAGCATGAGCGACACAGAGCGCAACATCCTGAACACGCTCGGTGGTGTTTCTGGGTTGTCAGGTCTGCGTATGGCTGCCCGTGGCGCACAAGCCGCTAAGCCAACTGGCCGCGCATTGGCAACCACCGAAACTCCTGTGACGTTCTTGGGCGCTTCTGGCCGTCGCAATGTCACGCCCGCTGAGCGGGTTGGTGTAAACAAGATGGACAGGCTTGAAGGCCCGAAGTCTGGTACGCCGGTCAAGGGTGGCGATAGCCCGAAGCAGTTGCCTCCTGCAAAAGCTAATGTGACTCGCCGTCGGATTGGTTCCGAGACGCCGTCTCCTGCCATTGCCAAGGGCCGTGCTGAAGCTATGGAGGCTAACAAGCCCATCATGCAAGCCACGCCCAAGAAGAAGTCTCCTCGCTCTCGCACACGGGATGAGGACACGGACTACGAACTCCGCGCTCGTGGTGGCCGGGTTGGCTATGCCAAAGGTGGACAAGTACGTGGTGGCGGCTGTGAAATGCGCGGCAAAACTAAAGGCAGGATGGTGTAAACATGCGCCAAAGTCGTGGTATGGGTGCTATCCGCCCGGAACTTAAGAAGCGTCGTGACAATACGGACTTCCTCCAAGATGGAAAGCGTCATGCCCGCCGCGACAACACGGATTTCACCGAGTATGCCTCTGGCGGTCTCTACGAAAACATCTACGCAAAGCGTAAACGCATTGCCGCTGGATCAGGTGAAAAGATGCGTAAACCGGGTTCTCCCGGCGCTCCTACTGCCAAAGCCTTCAAGCGTTCCGCGTTGACAGCAAAGTAAATCATGGCAACCTCCGGCACCACTACGTTTAATCTCGACCTCAACGAAGCTGTTGAAGAAGCCTTTGAGCGTTGTGGTGCTGAGTTGCGCACGGGCTACGACCTGAAGACCGCCCGTCGATCCCTGAACCTGCTGTTCGCAGACTGGGCGAACCGTGGCATCAATATGTGGACCATTGAGCAGGGCCAACAAGTCCTGACTCCTGGCACAGCCACATACACGCTCCCCTCTGACACGGTAGACCTGATTGAGCATGTGATCCGTACGGGCGCGGGTAACGTCTCCACGCAGACGGACCTGACCATCACGCGCATCAGTGTTTCCACCTACTCGTCCATCCCGAACAAACTGCAGCAGGCAAGGCCGATTCAGGTGTGGATCAACCGCCAGCAGCCTGCTCCAACCATCACTGTTTGGCCCACGCCAGACAACTCGCAGACCTACACGTTCGTCTACTGGCGACTGCGCCGGATTCAAGACGCTGGGGCTGGTGGTGTGTACACGCAAGACATCCCGTTCCGTTTCCTCAATGCGTTGGTCTCCGGGCTTGCGTACTACCTGTCCATGAAGATCCCTGGTGCGATGGAGCGTATGCAAGTGCTAAAGGCGCAGTACGACCAAGATTGGGATCTGGCTAGTTCCGAGGACCGTGAGAAGGCAGCCATTCGGCTGGTCCCAAGAGAGATGTTTATCAGTTAATTAGCCAGTTTATCGTCGCAAGATAAACTCCCTAAACTATGTCAAACCGCTTCGCAAATGGTGCCAAGGCCTTCGGGTTCTGTGATCTTTGCGGTTTTCGTTTTGACCTGAAGAAGCTCAAGAACCTCACGGTAAAGACCAAGCAGACTCAGATCAAGGCCTGCCCTCAGTGCTGGACTCCGGATCAGCCGCAGTTGCAGCTTGGGATGTATCCGGTTAGTGACCCACAAGCAATCAGAGATCCACGCCCAGACACAAACACTTGGTTTGCATCAGGTAATACAGGTCTTCAGGTTGATCCCACGCCCGGTACAGGTGTGCTGCAAGACGGTTTCCCTGGAGAGGGCAGCCGTGTAATTGAGTGGGGTTGGGCTCCAATAGGCGGATCTAGTGGGTTTGATGCACCCTTGACACCGAATAGCTTGGTTGGCGTGGGATATGTTGGTACAGTCGCGGTATCTACCGCTTAAGGAGCGATGATGAAAGATGTTCACAAGCACGAACGTGCAATGCACCCCGGCAAGCCGATGACCAAGCTCGCCAAGGGCGGGAAAGCCTTCAAAAAGGGTGGTCCCACCTCTGAGGACCGCATGCGCCTGGGCAAGAATATGTCCCGCGCCATGAACCAGAAGACGGGCTGACACCATGCTGCCGACCAAGAAGCTCGCCCCCGCTAAGCCGGGGCAACCTCAAGAGATCGAAACCCTCAAGGACGAGATCTGCATGGTGGTGGGCAACATCGCTATGGGCAAGCCTTCTGCTGCCAAAACCTCGGGCATCAAGATCCGTGGGACTGGCGCTGCCACCAAGGGCACGATGGCTAGGGGTCCGATGGCATGAACTACACCGAGTTGAAGACCGCTGTTGAGGACTACACCGAGAACACGTTCTCGGCAACCGACTTCGCCACGATGACGGAGTTGGCTGAGCAGCGCATCTACAACTCGGTGCAGCTTCCTGCACTTCGCAAGAACGTCACAGGCACTCTGACGGCAGGCAATCAGTACCTCGCCGCCCCAGTGGACTTCCTGTCCGTCTTCAGCCTCGCGGTCATTGATGCTTTGGGTAACTACGAATACTTGTTGAACAAGGATGTCAACTTTATTCGCTCATCGTTTCCAAACCCGACAACGACCGGGACGCCCAAGTACTACGCTTTGTTTGGTCCTGACTCGTCGAACATCACGGACCTGACGCTCATTCTCGGCCCCACGCCGAACGCAGGACTGACCGCAGAACTGCACTACTTCTACTACCCGCAGAGCATCGTGACTGCCGGTACGTCTTGGTTGGGCGACAACTTTGACTCAGTGCTGTTCAATGCCGTCATGGTCGAAGCAGCGCGGTTCATGAAGCAAGAGGTGGATCTCGTGGCTGAGATGGACAAGCAGTACGTCCAGTCCCTGACGCTGCTGAAGAACCTGGGCGACGGCAAGAACCGTCAAGACGCATACCGCAGCGGCCAACTCAGAACGCAGGTGCTTTGAGATGGCACTCTTCCAAACACTGTGTTCATCGTTTAAGCAGGAATCATGGCAGGGCGTCCATGACTTGGACACCGACACGCTTAAGCTGGCCCTGTACACCAGCCTTGCTGATCTTGGTGCTGCAACGACTGTTTACACCACAACGCAAGAAGTTGTGGGCACAGGGTACACGGCGGGCGGCATAGTGCTGACAAATGTCCAAGTGCTGCTCAGTGGCACGACGGCATATGCAACCTTTGATAACCCAACATGGGCTGGGGTAAGTTTTGTCACCCGTGGTGGTTTGATTTACAACTTCTCCAAGTCTGATAAAGCAATAGCTGTCTTAGACTTCGGTGCTGACAAAACCGCTGGGCCCAACTTCACGGTCCAGCTTCCGGTCGCAACCGCGACAACCGCGCTCCTTCGATTTAGCTAAGGACTGATCATGGCAAGTGAAAACGCAAAATCTCAAGACCTCGTTGCTTCTGCTTTGGCTTCCGTCAAAGAGTCCATCGATGGCGCAAAGGCTGGCGGTGTATACCGCATGGAATGCATTGGCCCGGACGGTAACGTCAAGTGGACCGCCGAGTGCCCGAACCTTGTGGTGAACGTCGGCTTGCAAGACATGAACGCCAAGTACTTCAGTGGCAGTACTTATACCGCTACGTGGTTCATTGGCCTGTATGGCGCTGGTGCATCCAACACACCCGCAGCGGGTGACACCGCCGCTTCGCACGCTGGCTGGACTGAGGTGGTGCCTTACAGCAATGCCACTCGCCCTGCGGCAACTTTTGGAACCGCGACTACCGCTGACCCGTCTGTGATCAGCAACTCTGGCTCCCCTGCCGCGTTCTCCATCAACGCCACGGCGACGGTGGGTGGGGCTTTCCTAATTAGCAATAGCACCAAGAGCGGAACTACTGGCATCCTGTTTTCGGCGTCTGACTTCCAGTCGCCTGGGGATCGTTCAGTTGCCTCTGGTGACACGCTAAACGTCACCTACACGTTCAACCTTGATGCTGTTTAAGGAGTAGTAAGTCATGGCGTACAGAAAAGGTGACACCCTCAAGGTCAAAGCGGTTATCCCAACTGGGCCTGTGCTGGCCTTGCGCATGAGCGAGGATGGCGACATCTCCTACTTGCTGGAGTGGGTGGATCTAGAGGGTGAAACCCAACAGCGTTGGTTTCGCGAAGAAGAGTTGGAGCCTGCGGGGGCTTAATGAATGTCGAATGGCGGATGGGGCTCAGGCTCCTGGGGTCAAGTTGCATGGGGGATGGGGCTCTATGATGGAGCCTCGTCTGAATCCGCAACTGCCGCTGATTCCGCTTCTGCAAGATTAGTTTCCCCCCGCGCCGTCTCTGAGACGGCCACAGCCGCTGATGCAACGTCAGCGGTTTTTGCAGTACCCGCGTCTGTTTCTGAGTCTGCCACCGCAGCAGACTCGATTTCGGCTACACCAAAATACGCGAGAACTGAATCTGAGACAGCAAACGCATCTGATGCTGTCTCTGTAGCCGCCAGCACGTTCAGACCGTCTATTGCTGAGACGGCAAGGGCATCGGATACAGCGTCTTCAGCCTTAGTTGTTAGGCCGTCAGTCGCAGAAACGGCCACTGCAGCGGACACGGTCTCCGCCACCGAGACACTACGCCCAACAGTCTCTGAGACTGCAGCGGCGGCAGATGCAACGGTAGTCGCGTCCAGCACCTTCAGGCCCTCTGTATCAGAAACGGCCAGAGCCAGTGACTCCGTATCAGTCGCAGGCAGCACGTTTAGACCGACTCTGTCAGAGACAGCAACGGCGGCTGACTCTGTAACTGCCAGAGAAATACTAGTCCCAACGGTTGCCGAGACAAGCACCGCTTCGGACTCCGTATCGGTCGCCGCCAGCACATTCAGGCCAACGGTTTCTGAGTCCGCTACTGCAGCAGACGCTACTTCATCGCGCACCGCCTTCGGTTCGTCGGTCTCAGAGACCACCACAGCGTCGGATGCTTCAACTGCAAGGCAGATATTCCAAGCCTACATAGGAACGTCTGGCTGGGGTTCTGGAGCTTGGGGCGGAGATCCTTGGGGGGGTTTGAACGACACAGCCGCGTCTATCTCTGACTCGGTTGTTGCTTCGCCTGTTGCCAACGGCGCTGTCTCTGAGACTGCCAGGGCGTCAGACTCGGTATCCGTCGCAGCCAGCACGTTTAATCCAGCCATCTCTGAGACGGCATCAGCGTCTGACACGGTTGTAGCGAGGCAAACCTTTGTTACGTCAGTTAGCGAGACAGCCAACGCTTCTGACAGCATTAGTGCGGCACAGACAGCCAGAAGCACCGTATCAGAAACGGCAAACGCATCTGACTCCGTAGTTGCTAGGCAGGGCTTTACCTCCGCAGTTTCAGAAACTGCCAGAGCATCTGACAGTGTTAGCACAACGCAGACGTTTGTCTCGTCTGTATCAGAGACGGCAAACGCTTCTGATTCCGTAGTTGCGCGTCAGACATTTGCAACGGCAGTTTCGGAAACGTCCACAGCACTAGATGCAGTAACTGCTAGACAAACATTTGCATCGTCTGAAAGTGAGACGGCAACTGCATTTGACAGTGTTAGTGCTGCGCAAACATTTAGTAACTCTGCATCTGAAACTGCCACAGCCTCTGACGCCACTTCATCGGCGCAAGGATTTGGTGTCTCTATATCTGAGACTGCCCGCGCATCAGATACAAGCTCCGCTGCTCAAACATTTGCCACAGCAATTTCTGAGACCGCTACAGCACTAGATGCTGTGGCTGCGCGGCAGGTATTTGCAACGGCAGTTTCGGAAACGGCCAATGCGTCAGACGCAGTAGCGGCAGGGCAGTCATTCAGTACAAGTGCATCCGAGACTGCGCGTGCATCCGATGCGGTATCTGTAGCCGCCAGCACGTTTAACGCCTATATCGGCACTTCTGGTTGGGGTTCTGGTGCCTGGGGTGGAGACCCTTGGGGCGGCTTAAATGATACGGCAGCAAGTATCTCAGACGCCGTTTCTGCATCGCCTGCATTCTTTGGTTCTGTATCGGAGACGGTTAGAGCATCTGACGCATTTGCTGTTGCTGCAAGCACATTTAACACCGCAGTATCTGAAACAGCTAGGGCGTCTGATTCTGTTGCGGTTAGCCAGACGTTTGTTACCGCCGTTAGTGAGACCGCAAACGTATCTGACAGTACTGCAGCTTCTCAAGCATTTGTTGCCGCTACATCTGAAACAGCCAGAGCATCTGACGCAGTTGCCGCATCCCAAAGTTTTGGGGCTTCTGTATCTGAAACAGCCAGAACCTCTGATGCAGTCAGTTCTGCGCAAGCGTTTAACACAGCAGTATCAGAGACAGCCAGGGCGTCCGACTCTGTATCAACCATACAGACGTTTGCTACAGCAGTATCAGAGACAGCTTCTGCATCGGACTCTGTCTCCGCAGGGCAAGTATTCGCTGCTAATACTTCAGAGACGGCTCGCGCATCTGACTCCGTATCTGTAGCGTCTAGCGTCTTCAACGCCTACATCGGAACTTCTGGCTGGGGCTCGGGGGCTTGGGGTGAAGACCCGTGGGGCGGCTTAAACGACACCGCCGCAACTGCACTGGATGTAGTTTCTGCGTCCCCCGCATTCAATGCGTTTGCATCTGAAACGGCACAAGCCTCTGATGCTTTCGCGGTCGCTGCCAGCACGTTTAATGGTCTGGTTGCCGAAACTGCCACCGCAACAGACTCCGTAGCAGCCCGCCAAGTATTTGCAACGTCAGTAACAGAGACGGCCACTGCGGCGGATAGCGTTGTTGCCACCCAATCGTTCGTAGCGGCTGTATCTGAGACGGCAACTGCGGCAGACCAAACGCAGGCGTCTCAAGCGTTTACATCGGCTGTTTCTGAAACGGCTAGGGCATCTGATACCGTTTCAGCGGCCCAGGCACCTACCTCAACAACTTCTGAAACCGCAACCGCATCTGACGCGGTTTCAACACAACAAGTCTTTGCCACAGCGGTCACAGAGAGTGCCACGGCTGCTGATAGCACATCAGCAGGGCAGCGTTTTGTAACCAACGTAGCTGAAACGGCCACAGCGGCTGACTCCGTATCTGTTGCCGCAAGCACGTTCAACGCATTTATTGGCACTCAAGGCTGGGGTTCCGGAGCCTGGGGTGAGGATCCTTGGGGCGGTTTAAACGACACTGCTGCGAGCGCTTCGGACGCGGTCTCTGCATCACCTGTGTTCTTCGGGGCTGTATCAGAGGCAGCACAAGCCTCTGATGCCTTCGCTGTCGCGGCCAGCACGTTCAATCCAGCCGTAAACGAAGCTGCTGCCGTCTCTGACGCTGCGTCTGCACAGCAAATCTTCGCCACGGCAGTCTCTGAGAACGCACAGGCGTCTGACGCTGTTGCATCAGGGCTTCTCTCATCGGCCAACATTTCGGAGACAGCAACAGCCAGCGATGTTGTTTCTGCTGGCAGCGTATTCAATGTAAGCGTCAGTGAAGGTGTAACTGCTGCCGACGCAGTCACGACCACGACCATCACGCCCGCCAGCGTGAGTGAGACTGCACGAGCCGCAGACTCCGTAGTTGCCAAGGTTGACTGGCAAGCCAGCATGAGCGAAGCCGCTCAAGCGATGGAGTTGTTTGATGCTGGCAAGCTGTTCATTGCAACACTGCTGGAGCAGTGTGGGGCGTTTGATTCAATCTTTGCCCAGAATCGCTGGCAGACCATTGACGACACGCAGAACCCTAACTGGCAAGTTGTCCCAGACGGACAGACGCCGGGGTGGCAGCACATCCAAGACTCGCAGACGCCTGGGTGGCAGCACATCAACGATACCCAGAGCCCTGCATGGCAATGCGCCACCACCGCTCAAACCCCAACCTGGGTCTTAGTAACTGACACACAAGCGCCTGGGTGGCAGTGTGTCACCACCGCGCCATCCCAGCCGTGGCAGAATGTAACAACTGCACAAGCGCCGGTATGGCAACCCACGCCCCCCGCCCCTCTTGACGGCTGGCAGAATGTAGACGATGATCAGTCTGCCGGGTGGCAAGATGTGGAGAGCCCTGAGTCAGCCGAGTGGGCTGATATTGATACGGGCTAAGTTTTTGACCTTCTGAGGTAACCCATGCCATCAACCTTTACGTCCAGTCTGCGACTGACCCTCCCTGCAACCGGCGAAAACGCCGGAACCTGGGGCAATTTGGTCAACACGGGCATCACGACCCTGATCGATACGTCGATTGCGGGGACCGCCAGCATCACTGTTGGCGGAACTGATTACACACTCACCAACAACAACGGCACGACAGACGAAGCTCGGGCCATGGTTATCAACGCCACCGGCACTCCGGGGGCTGGAAGAAACGTCATCTGCCCTGCTGCGAGCAAGATGTATGTCTTCCGCAATAACACCACGGGCGGCTTTGCGATGACGCTCAAGACCTCAGCGGGGTCCGGCATAGCCGTCCCTGCGGGGCAAAGTCGCCTGTTGTACTGTGATGGCACCAACGTAGTTGAAACGCTCAATTCGCTCGGTTCTTTGACGCTGGGCTCTGCACTTGGCGCAGCATCAGGCGGTACGGGCCTGACGGCATCTGGAGCCAACGGGAACGTCCTGACCAGCAACGGTACAACGTGGACTTCTGCTGCGCTGCCTGCTGGTGGCCTGACCTACATTTTCACAACTACCGCTGTCACGGCAACTGACAAGCAGGGTGTTCTGACCAGCACTGCAGGTGGTGCGTTTACGGTCACTTTGCCCGCCACACCAGCCACTGGCGCTCAGGTTGTGATTGCTGATGCAGGTGCGTCATGGGGCACCAACAATCTAACGGTTGGGCGAAACGGATCGACCATCGGCGGTTTGGCTGAAAACCTCGTGTGTGACATCACCGGGGTCAGTGTCCAGTTTGTTTACGACGGTACGACATGGGAGGTGTACGCCCAGGTCGGTGGTCAGGGCGGTAACGTTGCAACCCAGCCGGGTAACAACGCCTTCACTGGTGCAAACACCTTCTACAACGCCACGGGCCAGACCTTCGGCACGGCGACATCAACCCAAGACGGCATCATCCTCGCAGGCCGTGCGGGCGGATCGTCTTCTTTCCGTGCAACCCTGCAGCCCACAACTCTGACGGCAAGCAGAACTTTGACGCTGCCTGACGCAACCAGCACGGTTGCGGTCTTGGGCCTTGCTCAAACATTCACGGACACCCAGACCTTCAGTGGCTCCAGCAGTGTGCTGGGAATGGTGCTCAACGATGCAGCAGAAGTCGCCACCATCAGCGCCACAGCAGCGACCGGCACGATCAACTACGACATCACCACGCAGTCGGTGCTGTACTACACCACCAATGCCTCTGCCAACTTTACGGTCAACCTGAGAGCCTCTTCAGGAACTACGCTGAACACGGCGTTGGCTACAGGCCAATCGGTCACGGTGGTGTTTTTGGTTACAAACGGCGGAACGGCGTACTACAACAACGTAGTGCAGGTTGACGGAACTACGTCAGGAGTTACTACCAGATGGCAGGGCGGTACAGCGCCTACAGCGGGTAATGCGTCGAGCGTGGACATCTACTCTTACACGGTAGTAAAAACTGCTGCGTCAACGTACAGCGTTTTTGCTGCCCAGACGAGGTTTGCATAATGCCGATGCTCGGAACTCGGGGTGCTGCCTCCGCTCGTGGGTTTGGGATGCTTGGTCGCTTTGTCGCGCCCCCAGGTCAACAAGCCTATACCGGTGACGGGACTTATTCTTGGGTTTGCCCTGCCGGTGTTACCTCTGTTTCCGTTGTTTGCGTCGGTGGAGGCGGCGGGGGAGGTGGTGGCAGCAGTGGGTCTTCTGGTGGCGGTGGTGGCGGCGGTGGTGGGGATTTAAGTTACATAAATAATTACTCAGTTACCCCAGGGGTTAGTTATACCGTAGTTGTTGGTATCTATGGACTTGGAGGAACGGCGAACAACTCGGGCGATTACGGTGGTTCTAGTTACTTTAATAATAGCAGCACTGTTCTTGCAAAAGGTGGCAGGGGCGGCGGAACACCATCCGGAGGTTCAGGCCCTGCAAACCCAAACACTACCGTAGGCACTGGAGTTAATGCAGGCGGGGCAGGCGGTAACGGTGATGGCGGCGGTTCAGGGGGCGGTGGCGGCACGGGCGGCTATACGGCAGGGGGAGGCCAAGGTGGGCCGTTTAACACATCAGGCAGTAGTAGTGCTGGCGACTCAGGTGGCGGTGGGGGCGGTAATGGAGTTCCCGGTGGCGGTGGCGGTGGCGGTGGCATAGGGCTTTTAGGTTCTGGCAGCGGCGGTTCTGGCGGCGGGTCAGGCGGTAACGGTGGTGGCGGGGGCTCAGGTGGTTTCTCAGGTGGAACGGGTCCAAGTATCGGCGCTGGCGCGAATGGCGGGCAATACGGTGGTGGTGGCGGTGGAGGTGGGCAGAGCGGGGGCGGCGAGAACGGTGGGTTAGGCAACGTCGGCGCAGTTCGTATCATTTGGCCCGGGACCACGCGCCAATTTCCATCAACTAATACAGGGAACGTGTAAATGACACACTTTATCAAACTCAATAATGGCGTACCAGAAGGCAACGTAATTGTTGAAGAAAATTTGCGTCAAGTTCTTACAAATGCGACATTTCCAACTGTGATAACGGACTCATTTATTGAGCCGTTTGGCTATGGTATTTATGATTTTCGTAGCCAGCCACCCGTTGCTCGGTATCAAAAAAATATCGAGGTTACTCCTGTAAAAAATCAGTACGGAATCTGGTGTCAAACATGGGAAACAGTTGCTATGAGCGATAGCGAGAAAACATTAGAAGATGAGCGTAAATCTGCCGAGGTGCGCTTTACTCGTAATCAAAAGCTCTATCAGACCGACTGGACTCAGTTAATTGACGCCCCGGTGGACAAAGCCGCATGGGCGGCGTACCGTCAAGAACTGCGTGACATCACTTCTCAAACCGGCTTCCCTTGGGAAGTTCAGTGGCCCACTCAGCCGGAGTAACACATGGCAAACCTTTCCAACATCATCACGCCCAGTAACGTCCTGACGGCGACCAGCACCAACACGCTGAGCAACAAGACGATCAGCGGGGCCAGCAATACCGTTACGAATATCCCGTTAAGCACGGGCGTGACGGGTACTTTGCCTGTAGCTAATGGCGGCACAGGCGTTACATCTGTTGGTACGTCTGGAAATGTGCTGACCAGTAACGGAACTGCTTGGACAAGTTCTGCACCGCCTGGGGCAGATGTTCAAGTATTTACTTCTTCCGGCACTTGGACCAAGCCATCTGGCAAGACGACGGTGATGGTCGGGGTTTGGAGTGGTGGTGGTGGCGGTGCTCGATCTGCCAATAACGAAGATGGCGGTGGAGGTGGTGGAGGCGGCGGTTATTTTCAAAAAATATTTACTGCCGCGTCCTTAGGGTCAACGGAGTCTGTCACTATTGGTGCAGGTGGGGCAGGTGGCACCACCACTAACTCTGTTGGTTCTGCTGGGGGCACTTCATCTTTCGGCTCCTTGATCTCTTTGGCCGGAGGTCAGGGAGGTTCTATATCAAGTAGCCCTGGTGTCCCTGGAGCCCCTCCACAAGGGGGTCAAGGTGCTGCTGGTACTTATCCAGATTACACATTTGCGTCAGTATTTGGAGGTGGATCTGGAGCAAAAGGCGGGAATGGGACTACTAGTTTTGAAGGCGGTCGTTCTGCTTTTGGCGGTGGTGGTGGAGGTAGCGGCGGTCGTGGCCCTGCAAACCAAGCAGGTGGTGCAGGTGGATTATCTGGCGCTTCAAGCGCAATTGTTTATGTGGGTGGCGGTGGTGCTGGCGGCTCTTCTGGTGTAGCTGGTACTGCGGGAACTAATGGATCAGGTGGGGGTGGTGGCGGCGGAACTAATAGCGGCACGGCTGGAGCGGGTGGGGCAGGAGGTTTTCCTTCTGGTGGAGGTGGCGGCGGAGGAACCGGAAGTGTTGCGTCTGGAAACGGGGGCAATGGCGCTGCTGGTCAAGTTATCGTAATTTCTTGGTAAATCGCTATGAAAAACTACGCAATTATTGAGTCCGACATCGTCATAAACGCCGTTCTAGCATCTCCCGAATACGCAGCAGAACAGGGCTGGGTAGCACTGCCAGAGGGAGCGGGCATTGGTTGGTCCTTCGATGGCACCAACTGGACAGCACCCCCTCCCTCGCCTTCTGCGCCTGAACCTTCTAGCCCGACCAAAGAAGAACTGCTTGCTCAAATTCAGGCTTTGCAGGCGCAAATTAACGCACTGCCATGACCCAAGCAGACGAAATCAAACTGCTTCAAGAGCAGGCCCGTGCCGAGTTAAACAGGCTTGAAGCCCAAAGCACAGCCAAGGAAGTCGCTGGCAAAGCCATCGGCAAGCAGGGGCTGTTCTACATCACGTTCATCGTGGTGATCGGTGTCTTGGCCTCCTTGGCGCTTGAATCCGAGAAGATTGCTGCGGTAATGGGTCTGCTTGGTGCTGCGTTGACGGCGCTTATCTCCATGCTTAACGGTATTGCCGGGGCCAACCCCAAGCAAGAGAAGCCTGAGTTTGAGGTCATCAAGTCCCTGATTGAAAAGCTCGACAGGCTTGACCGTCCAGAGCAGCCCATGCGTGTGGATGTAAACGACGGCAAGGTCACGGTCACCAAGGGTGAAGACACCATCACCACAAGGAGCTAAACATGCTGTCCCTTCTCTCAACGCTTGGGGGCCTGCTCATCAGCGGCTTGCCGAAGCTGCTTGATTACTTCCAGAACCGCGCAGACCAGAAGCACGAACTTGAACTTGCCCGCGTGCAGATCGAGCGGGAGTTGCAGCTTGCTGCCCAAGGTTTTGCTGCCCAGGCCCGCATGGAAGAGATCCGCACCGACCAGATTGCCATGCAGACTGAGGCCAAGATGACCGAGGCTGCGCTCGACCATGACAAGAAGGTGCTGGAGAAGGCCAGCAAGTGGGTCGCCAGCTACGTGGGCACCGTCAGGCCGACGGTCACGTACATCTTCATCCTTGAGCTTGTCGCCATTAACGCAGCCATCGCTTGGTATGCGTTTAATCAGCAGGGGTTGATCAACAACGTGGATGACCTCATCCGCATCACTACGGTGATCTTCTCTGATGACGAGATGGCAATGCTTGGGGGTATACTAGGGTTTTGGTTTGGATCGCGTAGCTGGAGCAAGAAATGACTATTGGTTTGTACGCTGTTGTCAATAAACACAATGGCAGGGCGTACATTGGCAGCTCCACAAATGTTGAACTGCGAATGCGGCATCACAAGTGCTACATCAATACAGGTCGGTTTTTGCACTATCAAGGCTACGCTGAAGACGCAAAGGCGTATGGCGTAGGCGGTTTTGACTTTAAGGTGATTTGCAAAACCGACTCAATTGAAGAGGCAAAAGAACTGGAGACTGCATTTCTTGAAATGTGGTTGAGTGACTTGTACAACAAGGCACCAAGCGCCAATGGTGCAACTGGAGTCAAGCGCAAACGACATCTTTATGTCAAGGCGGCAGCAAAGCGTCTGGCTGACCCTGACTATCGGGCTAAACTTAGTGCGGCGTGTAAGGGCAAAAGGCAAGTATTGAAGTGCCCGCATTGCGAGGTTGAAGGCGGCGGCGGGAATATGCGCCGTTATCACTTTGACAAGTGTGGGAGCAAGAAGTGAAACTGAGCCCCATCGGTGCGGCGCTGATGCACCGGTACGAAGGGTATCGGAACAGGCCATATTTATGCCCGGCCCAAATTTGGACGGTTGGCTGGGGAAGAGTTCTGTATCAAGAGCAGATCAGACTGCCTGTAGTTCGTGTAGGCGACTACCAAGGCATGATCCGCAAAGAGTTCCCGCTGCGCCCTGAAGACAATCGCGCCTGGACTAAAGATGAGATTGAAGAGCTCTTCAGCGAAGATGTCGCGTCTTTTGAGCGTGGTGCTCTTCGACTGTCTCCTAATCTGGTTGGTCGTCAAGGCGCATTTGACGCTGTGGTCTCTTTTGCATTCAACGCAGGCCTGGGAAATTATCAGCGCAGCACCATCCGGATGAAGAATAATCGCGGTGAGTTTGAAGATGCCGCTGATGCATTCATGATGTGGACAAAGGGTGGTGGCAAGGAATTGCCAGGACTGGTCAGGCGGCGCAGGGATGAACGTGCGTTGTTTTTGGGGTAGTCATGCCACTCAAGAAATTTGTAGCCAAGTCTGGTGTAAACAGAGAAAACACCCGCTACTTCAATGAGGGCGGCTGGTACTCCTGTGACAAGATCCGCTTCCGTCAAGGAAGTCCAGAAAAGATTGGCGGCTGGCAGCAGGTCAGCAATGAGCAGTTCCTGGGTGTGTGCCGCTCCTTGTGGGCGTGGTCGGCTTTGTCAGGCGTGGCTTATGTAGGGCTTGGCACAAACCTGAAGTACTACATCGCGCTGTCTGGTGGGGGCACGTACAACGATGTCACGCCCATCCGAAGCACAGCAACACTGAACAATCCGTTTACAGGCAACGGCACCACCACCGTCACTGTGACTGATGTTGCTCACGGCTGCATCACGGGTGATTTCGTAACTTTCAGTGGCGCGACAGGCACTTACGACACCATTTTTAATGCAGAGTTTCAAGTCACGGTTCTGACCGCCGACACATACACCATCACAACCGGCTCCAACATTGCTGTTGGCTCTTATGGTGGCGCTACTGTCCTTGCAAGTTACCAAGTAAGTGTTGGTGATGTTCTGCAAACAGCAGTGACTGGCTGGGGTGCCGGAGGATGGGGCCTTGGGACTTGGGGCAACGGCCTTGCAAGCACATCGTCTATCCGTGTTTGGAACAATGACAACTTTGGCGAAGACTTGATCTTTGGGCCTAAGGATGGTCCGCTGTATTACTGGGACCAGACAGCAGGTTTAAGCACTCGTGGCGTGGCGCTGACATCTTTGGCTGGTGCCTCTGATGTGCCTACCGTGCAGCACTTGGTTGTGGTGTCCGACACATCGCGTTTTGTTTTGGCGCTGGGCTGTAATGACTACGGCTCTGCCACGCAAGACACAATGCTGATCAGATGGTCGGATCAGGAGAGCGCGGTCAATTGGACCCCTTCTGCAACCAATCAAGCGGGCAGCTTGCGCCTGTCTCACGGCTCTGTCATTGAGGCTGTAGCCCAGGTCCGCCAGGAGTTCTTGGTTTGGACCGACACAGCCTTGTACTCACTGCAGTACCTGGGGCCTCCTATTGTCTGGGGCTCACAGATCCTATCCGACAGCGTTTCCATCCTTAGTGACCGCGCATGGGCGACGGCTGCTGGTGTGACGTACTGGATGGGTAACGGTAAGTTTTATATGTACGACGGTCGCGTCCAGAATCTGGTCTGCGATCTGCGTCAGTTTGTGTTTAACAATTTCAACCTAAACCAATCTCAGCAGGTTTTTGCATCCACAAACGAGCAGTTCAATGAAGTTTGGTGGTTTTACTGCTCCAAGAATAGCACCGCGATTGACAGTTACGTGATCTACAACTACGTCGAGAAGGCGTGGTATTACGGAACGATGGGCAGGACCGCTTGGATTGACACCAGCGTGTCCAATGATGTGCCAATGGCTACCGACTACAACCGGCGCTTGATTTATCACGAGACCGGCGTTGATGACAACGCCACGACGACCACGCTGCCGATTGCAGCGTTCATTACTTCGTCCGAGTTTGATATTGAAGACGGGCACAACTTTGGGTTTGTCTGGCGGGTGCTGCCTGATGTGAACTTCACCGGTTCCATATCTGAAAGCCCGACGATGAACCTGACGCTGTTACCTTTGCAGAACTCAGGCTCAGGGTATACCCGAGGTGTGGTGCCTGTTGCTTCCGTGACTTCAGATATGTCGGTGGCAGGTGAAAACGCTTACCCTGTAGTGCGTAGCGCCACAGTGCCGATTGACCAGTTCACGGGGCAGGTAAACATTCGAGTGCGTGGCAGGCAGATTTCTCTCAAGGCCGCATCAGACCAACTTGGTGTGCAGTGGCAGCTTGGTGCATGTCGTTTAGACATCAGGCCTGACGGACGTAAATCGTGACGATCTGGGCAGCCATCATCAAGCGCTTTACCGCGCCTGCGCTACCCAAGCCAACGCTAGACTACGACAAGTCCTATATGGACGCGCTTGTCAATGTGCTGCGCCTGTACTTCAATCAGCTTGACAACTTACTGGGGCAGATCGTGGCAACTACAGGAAACCCAGTACCAATCTCTATTGGCGGCACCAATGTTGATGCGTTCGGGCGGCTAAGAACCAGCGCTCCGTACACGCTGTTTGATTCTCAGAACCGCTACGCTATTGACAATCAGTTTGACACCAGCACCGCCACTGGAGGCTCAACCACGTACTTGACCAACGAATCATCGGTGAGGATGAATGTCACCACCTCCAGTGGGTCTGAAGTTGTAAGACAGACTTACAGGTGCATGCCGTACCAGCCGGGTAAGGGGTTGTTGTGTTTGGCTACGTTCGTCATGAACACTGCCAAGACCGGGCTGCGTCAACGGGCGGGGTACTTTGGAACCCAAAACGGCGTCTTCCTCCAGCAAGCGGACAGCACTGTTTCCTTCGTCCTGAGGTCTTACATCTCAGGATCTGTCAGCGATGCGCGGGCGGTCAACCAAGCGGACTGGAACGGCGACAAACTTGATGGGACGGGGGACTCCGGCTACACCCTGGACCTGACCAAAGCACAAATTTTGTGGATGGACTTTGAGTGGCTTGGGGTTGGATCTGTTCGGTGCGGGTTCATCATTGACGGCAACTACATCGTCTGCCACACCTTTGAGAATGCAAACGACATCACTTCTGTTTACATGACCACGGCAATTTTGCCGGTCAGGTACGAGATTACCAACACCGCAGCGACGGCAAGCGCTTCGTTCATGAAGCAAATTTGCTCCTCGGTGGTTTCAGAAGGTGGGTACGAACAGACATCCATTGAGCACGTGGCCCGCAGAACTGCAACACTGACCGGGATAGGCACGACTTTTGTACCGTTGGTGTCCATCCGGCTGGCTTCTACGGCGCTGAACGCAGTGGTGCTCCCTGCCAAATTTAACGTAATGCCGACCTCAACGGGGGACGATTTTGAGGTTATTCTGGCAAAGAACAGCACGGGGCTGACTGGGGCTTCTTGGGCTGCAGTTGCAAGTGACGCCAACGTGGAGATGGACACTTCTGCCACGGCCATGACGGTAGGCGCCATTGTAGATATCCAGTACGTTAAGTCCACTAACCAGTCCAGCGGGACGATCAACCAGACTGCTGGGTACAACTGGGATCTTCAGTTGGGCTCCTCCTTGACTGGGACGAGTGATATCTATACGCTGGGCATCCGGGTGCTGTCTGGCTCTTCCGGTGCGGCCATCGGGTCTTTGACCTTCTACGATTTGACGCAGTGATAGGTTAAGAAATGGCTCTTCCGCTGTATCAAACGCTATCTTCTCAAGAACAGTTTGAGCGTCTTGGCGCAGCCATGCCGACCGGGTGGGAAACCACCACAGACCCACTTGCAAGAATCAACTTACTCAACCAACTTGGTGTAAGTGGGGATCAGCTAAGAGATGTCCTTGGGTACTCTCAAGGCGATGTTGATTGGATGCAAAGCAAGGGTCTGGGAGTTCCTGCTCCCACCCCTGCGCCAACTCCAGCCCCAATACAACAGAACGCTTATCAAACCCTGGCACAAGAGCCTGGATTTGACACCGATGCATATACATACGAAGACCTCGTATCTGATTACGTTGCCCCGACGCCGACTCTGGCTCCAACACCCGCGCTCAATCAATACGGATATTCCGAAGAAGATTGGAATGCTTTTAGCCCTGAAGCGCGTAGTTTTATCGAGCGACCAGAAACCGCAAATCTTGGTCGTGGCACGGACACCAGGGATTTCCTTGGTGATGATATTCAAATCAATAAGGAAATAGGACAAACAGGCGATAGTTGGTCTGGTAAAACTACAACTTACCAAGCATATGATGCCTACGGTAACCCAACGCAAACATTTGATGTTTCTGAGAGTGGCCTAAAAGAAGGCTTGGCTATAGCGGCTACTATGGCCGCTTCAATGGCTACGCTAAACCCGGCATTTACCGCTGGGATTGGTGGAACTATTGCATCCACACTAGGTATCCAGGGGTTATCTGCAGCGGCAACATCGGCTCTTGGTAGTGCTGCTGTTAATGCAGCAGTTACGGCTGCAAAAGGTGGCAGTTTTGAAGATGTTTTGCAAGCAGCAGCAGCAAGCGGGCTTGGAAGCGTAGCGGCAGAAAAAGTTGCTGCGTTTGCAAACTCGGCTGGCTCTCAAGTTGCAAGCCAACTAAACAGTTCTGCACTTGGCCAAGCCGTAACAAGCGGCATCACTGCGGGTGCGCGGGCACTCCCATCGGCGATTGCAACCGGTGACTTTGGCAACGTCCTGACCAGCGCACTGACTGGCGGAGCCACGGCAGGCATTACCACGGGTATTTCCAACCTGACTGGGTTTACACCGTCTGAGATCAATGCTGCTGTAAACATTGCACAGGGTGCTGCGTCTGGTGACTATGCCAAGATGCTGGCGGGGGCTGGTTCGTTTACGGATAGCCCAATCCCTGGCCTTGCTTCCAAAGCCTTGACGCTGAAAGAAGCGGTTGAGTCTGGTAATCCAACAAGGATCATGTCAGCCATGCAGGGCTTTGGCTCTGCGATGGATGCGTACAACAACCAGCAGGCACGAGACAACAGCAAGACAGACACAGGCGACGAAACCGCCCGCCTTCAGGCCCGTTATGGCACTGCAGATGACGCAGTCATCAAGCAGATTGAGGCCATGTCTCCCAAGACAACTGGCCCTGCCGGCACAACGGCAGATGTTGAGCAGGCTCTGTACGAGGATGTGCTGAGACAAGCTCCGTCTGTTACAGAGTCCACCATCACGCCTGAGGAGTTGGCTCGGATTGTCAGCGGGGACACAGCGCCTACGGCCAAAACAACTACCGAAACAACCGCTCCGGTCCAAGGCCCATACGACAAGTATGTTGACTTCGGTGAGGCGTTCCGCGCAGCCAGAAGCGTGCTTGGTGCTGGCAAATCGTTTACATGGACCGATCCGATCACCGGCTCAACAAAGACTTACACAACGGACTACGCTCCTGCCGCACCAAAGGATGCAGGTGCCGGAAGAGGTATCGCACCAGGGGTGACTGCAGCAAATGCAGCACAGCTTTCTGCAATTCCGTTGCGAACAGAAACTGCGCGAACTGTTTCAACGCCTAAGTTGACCGACACAGATTCCGGCATTGACTATTCTGCCGCTGCTACTGATATGCAGGGAACCGCGCCAAGTGCAGACGCAACATATGCAACGCTAAGTCAAAACGCACAGAGCCTTGCCAATGCCGCTAAGGGCACTGCTTTCCAAACGCCGACAGCGCTAGTATTAGATGCCGTGTCCCAATTGGGGACATCGTTTTCGTCTGCCTTTGGCGGCGTAGGTAAAGACAATACAACTCTGCAAGAGTTTAAGAAAATACAAGATATTGCAACAAGCATAACGCCTGATGCTGTTTTAAAAGATCTTGCAAGCCTTAACAAGAGTATTCAAAGTGCTGATGGCGTTCTGCAAACATTAGGTGCAGTTGGCGCAGGTATTTATAAGCAACCTTTAGCAATAGGTTGGCAAATTGGCTCTGAAATTGTTCAAGAAATACCATTGCTTGGTATAGGCAAGGCAGTTCAAGTTGGTGCTAAAGCTCTTGAATTTAGCAAAAGAATTGCCGATACCTTGGGTGTCACTACTTCGGTGGCGTCCAATATGCTGGAAAACGGCGGGTCCGCAAGAAACGAGACTTATGACGCTACGCAAGCACTATTAAAAGACAGCGTAAAGTCTGGACAAATTACACAAGTAGAAGCTGACACGATTGCGCAAAAGCAAGCAGACAATGCTTTTGTTAAATCAATGGCAGTGACTGGTGCAATATCGTTTATACCCGGTGGCACCGCCCTGGAAAAACGCATTATTGTTGGCGGCGCAGTAAATGACGCCAAGAGTGCCATTACAACCGGCTTGAAGGTTGCGGCAAAAGAAACAGTTCCAGAAGGCGTGGAAGAGGGTGCCACAGACTATATAACTCAAGGAGAGTCATTAAGGTCTATTGGCAAGGGATACGCAGATGTAAGCCCAAGTCAAGTTGCTGCTGCAACAGGTCTAGGCGCAATCATTGGCGCTGGGTCTTCTGGCAGTATTGCCACGGGCGCAGGTGTTGTTGACACTTTGAGTGGGTCAACAGGTGCAGCCGCCACGGAGCCTGGAGTAGCGCAAACCGTCTCATCTGGCGATGTAACAAAACCCGCAGTCAAAACAGAGCCAACATTTGACCCCAACACTGTGGTTGCCACAGATCCAGATACGGGCGATACGTTGACTCTTGGTGATTTAACCGGCTCAACTATTAGTTCTGCTGGCACCACCACAAAGATTGACCCAACTTTAGAGCCACTAAGTGACACTGAGCTTGACAGCGACCAGATCATCAATGACTACATCAATGAAGTCCTTGGTGGCAATGCGCCTGCAACAAGCTCAACGGAGAATGTTGTTTTAGGCACTGATCCAGATACTGGGGCAGAAGTCACGATGGGTGACTTGGGCTTGACGCCAAAAACCACAACTGAAACTGCGCCTGATTTATCTACGCCTATTGCAACAGATCAAAACACAGGTGAAGTGATTACGCTTGGTGATGTAACGGCAACAACCGCTCCAGATACAACACCCAAGACTGAGGCCACATCAGATACCGCACCCAAGCCGGATACGCGGCCCGACACACAGCCTGATGTCCAGCCGGACACACAACCAGAACCGGACACAACACCTGATGTTGCCCCGGATACTGCTCCTGATACGGCACCAGATACCGCACCAGACACGGCTCCCGACACAGTCCCGGATGTTGCGCCAGACACGGCTCCTGATACTACGCCTGACGTAACTCCTGATACTGCTCCAGACACCACTCCGGACACCACTCCGGACACCACGCCGGACACCACGCCGGACACTGCTCCGGATACCGCGCCTGATGTGGCTCCGGACACCACGCCAGATACCACGCCAGATACCACGCCAGATACCACTCCTGATACCACGCCTGATGTAGCGCCGGATACGACACCCGACACTGTGACGGACACCACTCCAGATACAAAAACAGAAATACCTCCTGAAGTTAAGCCGCGTGTGAGCGTTGAACCCCCAACGCCTGAACCTACCCCCGCTCCTACGCCTGCACCAACTCCGCCGCCTCCTGCGCCGACACCAGCACCTCCGGCTCCAACTCCTGCGCCGACACCTGCTCCTACGCCTAAGCCAGCGACTACGTCTAAACCCAAAGCCCCTAGTCCTGCGCCTAAGCCTCAGGCACAATCACCGCAGATGACTCCAGAGCTTGCAGCGTTTATTCAGGAACTGATGCGGACAGAAGAAGCGGATCTGGAAGCAATGACGATGGTGCGCAAAGCAGAGCGCGAAGAAAAGCGCAAAGGCGCTCGTGAAAAACTGAAGTCTAGAAAGGCTTGATCATGGAAGACGATTATGTTGTTACCCCTGGCGGCGTTGTCAGTGTTGGGGGAGAGCCATATGTTGATCCCGCTCTAGACTACTCCACGCTTCTGCCCACATCAGATCCTTTGCCTGCTGGCAGTTATGACATTGACAAGGATCTTGCAAGCTGGACTGGCGGTGCAAAAGATATTCTTGGCTCTTACAAGAAGCTCTTTGAAAAGATCAAGTCAGGCAATGCGGGGGCTACTGAATACGCCGCTGCCGCTGGCATCCTTGGCCTTTTGATGCCAAGTCTTAACCAGCCCAAGACCAAGGGCTGGAAGGGATCAGTTGACTTAAATCGTCAGTTCACCCGCACGCCCATTGCTCAGCCTGTGTTTACACCGTATGCGCAAAGCGCTGCTCCGGTGATGGGACGACAGTTCTTCAACTCGACGTATGGTGCTGCGCCTGCTGCGGCACCTGCTGCTCCCGCACCTACTACGCCACCGACCTTTCCTGATGCAACTCTTCCGGGGACTCTTGTCCCGCAAGAGCCAAACTATGCAGAGTCGGCTGGCGCGGCAGAAGGTGGCCTGATGGGCTATGCCCGTGGTGGCAAAGCGATGCCTCCTCGTTACTTGCGCGGACAAACTGATGGCATGGCAGACAAGATTCCCAGCAATATTGATGGGGTCCAACCTGCCAAGCTCAGTCACGGTGAGTTCGTGATCCCTGCTGATGTGGTTTCCCACCTTGGGAATGGCAACTCTGATGCTGGAGCCAAGGTTCTGTACAAGATGATGGACCGCGTTCGTCAGGCCAGGACCGGCAACAAGAAGCAAGGTAAACAGATCAACCCGGAGAAATTTACACCGGGCGGCATTGCTGGCTATGCCGGTGGTGGTGCTGTTGCGTTCCAGACGGGCGGAACAACTGCGCCGCTGGGTGCTTCTAGTGAGCAGAACATCTCTGAATGGGCTGGTCCCTATGTAGGCGACATGCTCAGCAAGACTGCTGCGTTGACCAACACGCCTTACCAAGCCTACCAGGGTCCGCTTGTCGCTGGCACCTCACCGCTGCAGAGCAAGGTGTTTGGCGGCCTAGAGAGCTTGAGCTTCCCCGGACAACTGGGGCAGTCGTTTACAGCACAAGGTGCGTATCAACTGCCCAGCATGACTTCTACGGGGGTCACCGGTCAAACTACAGGGCCTACTGGCATCGCGTCTCAGTACATGAATCCGTACCTAAACGCTGTGCTGACGCCTCAACTGGAAGAGCTTCGCCGTCAGTCTCAGATCACGCAGATGGGCACGGCTGGCAAACTAGCCCAGGCGGGTGCGTATGGCGGTTCTCGTCAGGCCATCATGGACGCCGAGACCCAGCGTAACCTGCTGCAAGAGCAAAACAAGGCCATTGGTACTGGGTATTCCAACGCTTATGACCGGGCGATGGGTCAGTTCAACACTGAGCAGCAACAGGCCAGAACTCTTGCAGACATGATGGAAGAGGCTGGTCAGAAGCAACGCGGCATCGAACAAGAAGGCATCACCGCAATCCAGAAGCAGTACGAGACTGAGTTGCTTGATCCGTTTACAAAGCTGCGATTCCAGAAGGAAATGCTGCAAGGTCTGCCGGTTGCGACTGCTTCCACCACTGCCAATCAATCCACGATGGGGCAGCTTGGTTCCGGGTTTGAGAACATTGGCAAGTTGATGAAAGAACTCGGCCTTTCCTGAGGAATAGATATGTACGCAGCACAGCAATCCTCAATCGATCCGGCCCTGGCCGCGCTGATGCAAACAGCGCAGATGGTGACGCCTGACAACACGCCGACCGTCGCGGCTCAGGTGGCGCAAGCAGCTAAACAGAAGATGGCCCCTCAGGGCATCGCTCAAGGCATGCCTGAGGCTCAGGAAGACTTCCAAGCTGCTATGCCGTCCATGATGCGCAACATGCAGCAGCAGCAGATGCAGCAGATGGTTAAACAGGCCATGCAGCCACAGCCTGCTGGGATTGAAGGTTTACCCGCGCCCAACATGCAAAACATGGCAGAGGGCGGTGTTGTTGGTTTTGCTGGTGACGAATTTGGTTCATATGTGTCAGAGGATGTCGCCCTTGATGAGTTGCGTGTAGCAGAAGCCAAGCGCAAGCGCGAAGATGCAGAGCGCCGTCGGCAGTTTGAGTTTCTTGAAGGCGCGGGTGCGCCTCAAGCTGCACAGTATCGAGAGCCTGTGAGAGCAGCACAACCTGCAGCACAACCTGCAGCCAAACCTGCAGCGCCGCCTGCTGCTGAGTCCAAGCCGCAATCTAAACCGCAGACAAGACCTCAGGCTGCTCCGCAAGCTGCACAACCGGCAGCCGGTATAGAGCAGTTGGTGGAGCCCAAGTTCCGTGGAGAGGGCATTCCAACCGCTGGTCAAGGGATCATGACAGAAGCGCAAGATTCCGTTAAACGATTGCGCGACATTGAAGAGGCTCGTTCGGCAGCCAGAGCCAAGATGCCTGACCTGAACGAACGCGGCATCGCTGCTCTGCAAAGGGCGGAGGCAGAGCGTAAACGGCTTGGTGAGGTTGACCGCTCAGATGATGAGCGCCGTCGTTGGGCTGGTGTGTTCCGTGGCTGGGGCGGTGATCGTGATGCGTATGACCGCGTCTTGACTGGAATTGCCAGCCGGGACAGCGCAGCCAACCAAGCTCAATTGCAGTTTGATCAAGCGCAGATCAAGTTGCAGCAGGCTCAACAGGCAGAGGCTTTGGGTCAGTTTGACCGCAAGGCGGCACTTGAGAAGGAAGCTGCGGAGTTGATGACCAAGGCACGCAAGAACGCCTTGGATGCTCAGCAGATTGCAGCCAATTTGGCAACAAGTCAGTTTGCCACCGAGGCCAATCTCTTCAACACTAAGAGCAGTGCCCAGCAGCGTGGACTTGATCGTGAGCAGCAAGCCAAGTTTGAAACTGAAAAGTTAAAAATTGAAGGAGCAAAGCTCAAGCAACAGGCCGAGCAAAACAATCAGATGAAGCTGGCTAATCTAATTAACTCTGCAAACATCACTGTAAACAGTGCCGTAGAAAAGATGGAGAAGGCACTTGATGCCAAGTATCCGCAAATGACATACATCAAAACGATGTCGCCAAAGCAGATACAAGATGATCCAAGATCATCTGTCTTATACGAGACGTATAACAATGAGAGAAACTCTTTGTATAAGCAAATGGTTGAGCCCGCTGTGATGGAACGAAACAGATTGGCTGCGCAGGTTGGCGGAGGTAACATCACGCGGTACGATGCTCAGGGCAACCTTGTTAGGTAATCCATATGGCTATTCGCATCCAGCTTTTTGATGGGTCGCTTCTTGAGTTCCCTGATAACACCCCTCAGGATGTTATTGATCGAGTAGCCAAGCAAGAAACACTGGCCCGTCAGCCCGCTCCGCAACCTCGACCTGTCATTGAGCCCCCTAAGAAAGAGGGGGTGATGGCTGCGTTTGGCAAAGGGCTAGAAAGCCTGCTGGGCTCTAGCCGCACTGCCGTTGGTGCGTTTACAGGATCTCCTGAAGAAGCTGCCCTGGCTGCTCTGGAGAGGCAGAAGCAGTCTCCCTACGCCGACCAAGTCAGCTTAGAGAAGGTCTCAGAGGCTGCTAAACGAGGCCTGCTGCCCGCCGCTGGTGAGGTCGCTAGGCAGGTGCCTCTGGCTATTGCTGAGCAGGCTCCGAACGTCCTGGCAACACTTGGTTCTGCCAAGGCTGGCTCTTTGCTTGGCGCAAAGCTGGGGACGGCTGTCGCGCCTGGAGTTGGCACAGTAGTTGGAGGTATCGGCGGTGGCATCTTGGGAGCGCTTACCCCGTCTTTGCTCCAGCAGTTTGGCGGGAACATCCAGCGTCAAGCCCAAGAGCAGCAAGCTCAAGGCAAGCCCATCGACATCAGCAGGACATCAGCAGGCTTGGCTGCTGTGCCCCAGGCAGGTCTTGATGTTGCCGCATCCCTAATCCCACTGGGCAGGACGTTTGCTGGCAAGGTTCTAGGCCCGCAAGTTGAAGAACTGTTGAAACGCGGGTCAGTTGAGGGCGCAGAGCGTTTAGCTCGTGAGAGCCTGCCCACTGTGTTGGGCAAGGGTGCTGCGATCAGCATCGCTACTGAAGTCCCGACCGAAGTTATCCAGACCATGCTTGAGCGCTCTCAGGCTGGTCTTGCCCTGACCACCCCGGATGCTTTGGCTGAGTATGGCAATGTGGCATACCAAGCTGGTCTACTTGCGCCTATTGGTGCTGTGGGTCGTGTGGGTGAGCGTGCTGCAGCGCGGAGTGAAGCTCTTCTGCCCGGTCAACGCCGTGGTGAGTCCGATATGGACTTCGCCAACCGGCTGAGTCAAGAGATCGGGAATGATCGTGCTTATGTTGCAATGCAGCAAGCAGAGCAGGCAGAAGCCGCTAAGCGTCAAGCTGCACTGGAGCAGATGAAACAGGCCATCGGTGATGGCTTGCTGACGCCCGAGGTGGTTAAACAGTGGGGCTTTGGGAAAGGCTCCATCTTTGATTCCCTGGTCAACAAGAACCTGAGCAATCCTGAGGATGCGTCCTTTGTGGCCGATGTCTTGGCCGCGTACCGGCCTAAGGCTCACCCCAATACGCAGGTCAAGATTGATGATGCGCTGGCTGGCATTGAAGCCATGTTTGGTGCCAAGCCAACCTCGCAAACTGAAGGAGCAGCAGATGTTGGAACGGCTATCACCGAACCAAGTGGAGCGGGCGTTCAAGTGGCTGGCGAGCCCAGTGCAGGAGCCACCACCCCAAGACTTGGAGCCCCTGAACCAGCAGGAGTGGTTCCTCCTGTCGAGGATGCTAGACAACCTGCTGGAGGAGCAGAAGCAGCACCGCCTGCAGTAGCTCCGCCTCTTGCGCTGCCTGCGCCTGTTGAGCCTGAAGTAGTTACTCCTGCCGCAGAAGCCGTCACGCCGCCAACAGAGCCGGTTGTTGAAACGCCTGCTGCTGAGAAGCCCGTTGAAGCGCCGGCTGCTCAGAAACCTGCTGTTGAGTTGCCCAAGTCATTGCAGGATATGTCTCCTGCAAACAGGCAGTTGTATGAGCTTGATCGCAACATAGAAGAAGCGAAGACTCCTGCATCTGGTATTGACTGGGAAATCAAGGACACGCTTGCCCCAGAAGAGAGGGGCATGACATTTGAAAGCGCGACCGACCAGCTTAACTCGTACTTGGCTGGCATCAAAGATCTTGACGGTAAGCTACGCAGTGGCAACAGGACTGGCTCCACCCCAGGTCGTTTGATTGAGATGTGGAAAAACGCTTCGCAAACGCAGGCGTTTATAGAGCAGCAGAAACAACAGAAACCCGAGCTTTGGGCGAACTATCAAGCTCGTCAAGCTGATGTTGCCAATCTCAAGGAGGGTGATGCAGTTATCACGCCCAATGGCGAACAAGCCATCCTTGATAAGAAGTTCCCAAAGAACTGGCGAGTTAAGCTCCCCAATGAAGAGATGCGGCTGTACCCGCCAACCAGCTTTAGACGCGCAGAGCCTGCCGCTAAGCTATCGGCAGCACAGATCCCCAAGTACAAGATTGTTCAAACGCAAGTCGAGGGTTTGGACGGCAAGATCAAACGCGCCTGGAATGTTGTTGATGCCAAGGACGACTACATACAAGACACGTTTGATACGCGGGCAGAAGCTCAAGACTGGGTCCGTGGCGTAAAGGAAAGAGCAGCCAAGCCATCACTGGCTGAAGAAGCCAAGCCGCTGCCCATCACACCCGAGATACAGGAAAAGATTGATCAACTTGAGAAGGTTCTCAAGAAGATCATGAACAAGTACGGCCTGAAGGATGTTGCCCTCAAGCTGATCGACAACATGAAGGCAGAAGGCGAGTACGCACAGAGCGTGGTTCGTCTGGCCCTGGATGCTGTAAACCCGGTGCAGGCCTTGAGGCATGAGTCCATCCATGCTCTGAAGGAACTGGGCTTCTTCTCTCCACAACAATGGGCAGCACTTGAAAAGCAAGCCAAGAGCAAGTGGATTGATCAGTACCTTAAGACCAAGAACATCAACAAGGAAGACCTAGAGGAGGGCCAGAAGTCCCGCTATGACGCATACATGGAGCTTTACAAGGGCGACATGGACGCGATCATTGAAGAGGCAATTGCTGATGCCTTTGGGGACTTTGATGTAAACAAGGCTCCTCCGGGCCTGATGCAAGCCATCCTGACCCGGCTGCGTAACTTCTTTGATGCGGTCAAGACTGCCTTTGGTGGTGAAGTCACCGCAGAGCAAGTGTTCCGTAAGGTTGAGAAGGGTGCTCTGAAGGCGGAGGCTAAGGCAGAAGCTGCCCCGGCTAAACAAAGTTTGCGTGAAGTTCCTCTGTCCACTCGTGGGTTGATGGAAGTTCAGCCCATCGTAGCGATGCAGGAGCTTGGGCTCAAAACAGATGCTGTCCGCAAGCCGGGTGGCATTGAGTTGTTTAACGATGTCCGCTCCATCGCTCTTGCACTTAATCAAGACACCATCCGAAACAAGGGCAAGATCGCCAAGACCGATACCTCATTGACCTCGGAAAAAGAACTTGCGAGGGCAATGGTTGATGAGATTGGCTACCAGCTAAAAGCAACTGCAGGGACCGGCACTGGCAAAGGTTGGTACTCGGACAACTATCCCAAGGCAGTTAAGAAGCTGGGCAAGCTGTTCCCAGAGCTTGAGACAGATCCATATGCCAGAACTGTTTTCTCTGCATTGGTTGCTATTACCTCCAATGGCGAGAAAGTATCTCTCAACGTAAAGAACGCCATTAAGCTCTACGAAGACATTCGTATGGGCAAAGACCCGCGTAATATTGGTTCTCGCCGCAAAACTGCACTGGATAATAACATTGCAGTTGTCATGCAGCTAATGAAGCAATATGGTCCCACTGGAATGCGCAATGAATTATTGCGTGAGATTACAGTTAAGGACATGAACGCTATCCTGCGTTCACGCGGAGAAAAGCCCGATACCTCTTATCTTGCGGATACCAAAGTACCTGCTGCGGCATTGTATTTCGGGCCAAAGCTAGGCGCATTCTTCTCCAATCTTGAAGGCGCAGAGGGCTATCTGACGATGGATATGTGGTGGACCCGGACGGTTAACCGCATGCGTGGGCAGTTGGAATCAAAGGCCACCGAAGCGTCCATCAAGAAGTTTGCCGCGATGATGGATAAGCCAAATGCCACCCGAGATGAGGTGGTGGCGGCAACCATCCCGCTGCGTAACAAATATGAAGAGTTTGGCTGGCACACTGAACTAGAAGAGTTAGTGGGCCGCAAAGAGCCAGCAGAAGATAAGGACAAGCCAGCCTGGACGGCAAGGGCGAAGCGTCAAGCTGGCCCCGCATATGAAGCTCTCTTGTTTGAACATCGTCTTGAGAAGATGGCTAACACCATCTACAAGAACGAGTATGAGTTGCTGGAAGAGGCTCCGTTTACATCCACCGACCGAGAGTTCATGTACCGCACGGCTAGGCGGACTCAGAGCCTGCTCAAGGCCGAAGGCATTAACCTGTCACTAGCAGACATCCAGGCCGCTCTCTGGTACTACGAGAAGCGTCTGTATCAACATTTGAGTGGAAGGAAAGCAGATGACATCGGATACGACGAAGCCATCACCCAACTCGCAGGGGAAAGTACTCGACCCGCAGGACCCTCTGTGGTCTTCGCTGGACAACCTGTTTCTGGGGCTGGAGCCACAGGAGCGGGCGCAGCAGTTGCTGGAGTTAGTGCGCAGCCTGTCCAGCTAAAGCCAAGCCTGCGTGAAAAAGCATCCTGGGATGACAAGCGCATTGAGCGTTTAATTGATCAATACGGCTACACCGATGGGCGTACCTACGGTATTGCTGCGTATGTAAACCCGGAAGAGTTTGTCCGCGCAACCACTCCGTCCAAAGAGTTTGCCGATGAACTCAAGGCAGAGGCTGGGGCACTTGACCGCGATCAGATAGCCAAAGAAACTCAAACGCCATTCTTGGAATGGGACATTGAGAAGGGCGTCATCGTTGGTCATGAAGGCAGGCATCGTATGTCTGCGCTTTCTGCTGAAGGTGTTGAGTCTGCCCCGGTCGTGCTGTACGTCAAGGATCGGTATGGCTCTAAAAAGCCGGATCAGTATGAGCGCCAGGATTCTGTATCCATCAAGGGGCAGAAATTCCAAGACGGTGTTGGCAGACCTCTGACGGCCACCAACCTGATTCCACTTGAGTACAGGCAGGCCAAGTCACTGAGAGAAGAATTTGCCGCAGCGGCTGGTGTTAAGTACAGCCTGCGCGTAAACATCCCGGCAAGCGCACGCGCACGGGTTGTTGCCACTATTGCCTCCCGTCAAGAGAAGGGCTTTGTTGAGCGCCTCATGGAGGCGATCTCTCCAACGTCCTACTCCGACTTCCGTGCCCAGGCTCTGAACCGCTACAACCAGCTTGGTGTTTACGACAAGATCCGCGCCAAGAAGATGGGTGGTGCTGCGCTGCTTGCTGATTCCAGCGCTGAGTCTGCTGCCCTGCTGTCTGACCTGGGTGCTGGTCTAACCGCTTCCGCGCTGGGTGTGCATGACCGGATGGGTGGCATTCCTGTGTTCAGGAACGGTATCACCATCATCAGCAACCAAAACGGCACGATCAAAGGCCCGACCGCGATCTTTGCCCCGTTGGCTGCTGATCCGGCTCATTATCAGGACTATCAGTTCTGGGCTGGCGTGAAGCGTGGTTCGCGCTACATGCAAAACCCACAAGGCAAGTACGAAGAGAAACTGTTTACACCATCAGACGTCAAAGAGGCGGAAGTAATTCGCAAGGCATACCTCAAGGCGGGGATTGACTTTGAGGCCATGCAAAAGGAGTGGATCAAGTACAACGACGGTCTCGTCCAGTACATGGTCGATACCGGCGTGCTCTCACAGGAGCGTGCTGACCTGTACCGTAAACACGCAGACTATCTGCCCTTCTATCGGCAGATGGACGGCAGAGAGACCATTGGCCCGAAGGTTTTCCAAGCCATCTCTGGTGTCAAGCCGCCTAAAGCCGCTAAGGGTGGAGAGGCCCTGCTTGATGACTTTTTAGAAAACATTGTCCGCAACACTCAGTCTGCGATCCAGGCTGGCGTCAAGAATGTCGCAGCCCAAAGAGCCGCCAAGGTGGCTATGGACATCGGCATGGCATCGCGGCTGGGCTTCAAGTCCTCCGCAGCCGGAACCTTTGATGTTCTGGAGAACGGTCAGGTTGTCACGTACCAATCAAAGGATGAGCTTTTCATCAACGCCATCAAGAGCCTTGGTATTCCTGACCTGCCGTTTATAGGACTGTTGTCTGGCCCCGCGAACTTGCTTCGCAATCTGGTAACCAAAGACCCAGGCTTCATGCTTGCCAACCTGATGCGTGACTCAATGTCCGCATGGGTTACCTCCGGCGTGAAGATGACCCCGATGGTAAACACCTTCACCAACTTTGGTGCTGCTATCGCAGGCAAAGACCCGGCCTTCCAAGCTCTGATGAACGCAGGCATTTTGGGTGGCTATGAGTTCTCGCAGAACGTGGAGCAGAGCGGGCGTGAGTTCGGCAAGGCTCTGAGGAAGCAAGCCAAGATCAAGTCCACCGGGCTCAAGGGCGCAGCAGAGATGGGCGCTAAGCCGTTTACATCTCTGTGGGATGCGCTGGAGAAAGGTTCCACTGCATCTGACGCAGCCACTCGGATGGAGGTCTACAAGCGCACGCTGGCCGAGACCAACAACGAAGCAGAGGCTCTGTTTAGAGCGCTTGAGGTGATGAACTTCAACCGTAAAGGATCTTCTGCTGTCGTAAGAATTCTTACCGCTGCGGTGCCGTTCTTAAACGCACGCATGCAGGGCCTGGATGTTCTGTACCGCGCAGCTTCGGGGCAGATGAACGCTCGTGATGCAGCGCAGATCCAGAAGCAGTTCTTTGTGCGCGGCGCAATGATTGCATCCTTGTCTGCCGCTTACTGGCTGCTGACGCATGACGATGAGGAATACAAGAAGCAGGAGCAGGAGACAAGAGACAACTACTGGCTTCTTCCTTCGCTGGGCGTCAAGATCCCGATCCCCTTTGAAATCGGTGTGTTGTTCAAGGTGATCCCTGAGCGCATCCTTGGTTACACATTTGGTAGCGACACGGGTGAAGACTTCCTGAAGTCGATGGCTCGGCAGTTGACCAGCACCCTTGCGTTTAATCCAATCCCGCAGGCGGTTATGCCTGTTGTGGAGACGATGACCAACTTCTCCTTCTTCACCATGCGCCCGATTGTTGGGCAGGGACTGGAAGGGTTGCAACCTGCGTACCAAGTTGGGCCGGGTACGTCTCGTCTGGCAGAAGGTTTAGGAGAGATGACCAAGGGGATGGCAAAGGAGTTGCAAGTCTCCCCAATGAAGATCGATCAGTTGATCAGCGGGTACACCGGCACGATGGGCATGTATCTGATGAACCTGATGGATGCCGTTTACGACATGAACACGGACTCGCCCAAGCCTGCCAGAAGGTTTGAGCAGATGCCTCTGATCCGTCGCTTTGCAGTTGATCCTGAGGCCCGTGGAAACGTCACCGCGTACTACGAACTCAAGAACTCGGTGGACTCCATCGTCCGCACCTCCAACATGCTTGAGAGGACGATGAACTATGAGGAGTTGCCCGGTTACCTGATGGACAACATGAAGATGTTGGCCTCCAAGGATTACATCCTTGATCTTGAGAAGACCATGAAGGAGTTCCGGGAGATGAAGATCCTGATCCGCTCAGCTTCTATGGACGCAGATGCCAAGAAGGACGCCATCCTGGCAATCGATCAGATGGAGAACCAATTGACATCCAACATCCAGTACATGAAGAAGCTGGCTAAGGGAGACTGAGCTTCTTGACCGTGTCATTGAGCACGGTCATCTCGTCCTTCTTGTAAACAGACCAGATCCTAGCCTGCCCGTGGATGCCGTTAAAACTGCCCTGGTGGCAGTCCTTGCATAACGGTATGCAGAGATAGTGGAGCCCCTGCTTGATGTGGTGAGCATCAGAGGGGCCTCTTGCTTCACAGACCCCGCATGGGAGTTCCTTGATTCGCGCCAAATGTTCCCTGTCGAGCGAGGTCAGGTTTTTGCTGTTCATCTGCAATCTCAATGAGCTTCTGTAGGTAGTGCGCAGCTTTTTTAATATCAGTCACGCCGCCCTTTGCCGGGTTTCCAATGGTGTTGAAACGCGCCAAATATCCAATGGCAGACCCCAGCAGGAAACCTTGAAATTGTTCTGGCGTCATCCATGCTTCCATTGCGTCCCAAGGCTCGACGGACAACTGTTTATAGTGTGAGCCAGCGATCTGAATTTCATTAGCGCTCAAAATAGGGCCTCGCCTGCTTCTGTAGCCTGCGCATAAGCGGACTTACGCGGGGCAGTGTTTATAAAACATCTTCCGTCTTTGTAGCTGAACATGAAGGGCCAGTTCACCACGGCATCTTTTGGAGCGCGGACGTATCGAACTTCGGTTCCTTTGGCTTCTTCTTGTAGTTTGACTTCGGTGTGTGGCGCATCACCTTGTCCAGAAACTGTTGCGTCTCCGCAGGCATCTGCGTCTCTGAACTCAGACGCTCCTCCGTCAGCCACGAGTGATTGCATGACTTGCATATCCTCCTGCGCCATACCATGTCCTCTGTTCGTCGGGACTCTGGTGTAAGTTGTTTGATACTGCCGCATTTTGGGCATTTCATTCCTCCCCTCGCAATCCACGCCACTGTCTGAACTTCTGCCCGTTCTTCTTGGGGCCGTAAGACATTGTGTACATCGCATCCTTTGGTGATGATCCTTGTGGATACCAATCAATGCCATCCCAATAGGCATAGACAGACTCAATTTCCTGGCCGGGTCGCCAGCTTTGGTCAACCATGTAAACGCCGGGGCGAACGGGATCGACATCTGGCGGGAACCAGGGCGTGAGAAACGGGTCTTCCAGTTTTTTGTACTCCATACCAAACAGGGCATTTAGCCCTGGCAGTAATTCCTGAAGTAACGCGCTTCTGTCAACATGGCTGAAGTCCGCCAAAGGCTGTTCTCTGATGAAATCGTGCAGCTCCAAGATCACATCAATGGCAATCTTCACGCTGGCACCTTCGCCATCAGTGAACCTGATCCAGTCGCCGTAGAGTTCTACATTCTCTGCGCGGTCGATCTCCGCGCCGTCGTCGTTGATGTTCATATCGCTCCTAGTTGCCACACACTATTTGCCACCGGCTTGCGTACAGGCACAGCCTTGACTGCCTTGGGCTTTACTCGCAGCACAGGTGGCTTGCTCTTGGTTAGATATAGCCCACGCTTGGCACCGGGCACCATGTTTACAAGGCACCCCTTTTTGACCAAGTTGTGCACCGCATAGCGGGCCTTGTCGGGCCACTGATGAAAGTGCTGACGGATCTCTTTCATGGTGCGTAGGCGGTAACAGAAGTCCAGCACAGCGGCGGAGTGTTCTTTGACGAACTTCATTGCTTCTCCTGCGTTGGAAAAAAGTTCTTGGGTGAAGACCCAAAACACAACAGCACGGTAAGCGCAAACCACCACCCAGACCACCCGCGCTCTGCCACCAGCCAAGCAGTGCCAGTAAGGACAAAGATGTCAAACACAAGCATGCCGAAGTACATGAGCATGCGGTAGCTGTTTTTCATTCCTCCCCCTTCAGATACCGCTCCACCGCCCGAGCGAAGTGGTGGTGGAACCCGCCGTTCTGGTGCCACAGGTCAGCGATGACCTCGTCGGTGAGGGTGCGTTCAATGGGCGGGTGTGTGTAAAGAGGTGTTAGCCCTTCGGACCGATGGCTGGCTGTGTTTGCCCACGCACGTATGCTCATGTGCGAGCGAAGGTCGTTGAGTTCCTCCAACTGATGGTTCCATGCCCATACAACAGGTTCACTCATCTTCCACCTCCACAAAGTCTCCGTTAGGACACGGACCATGCCCGACCCACGGGCCGATCCACGATTGACGCTGCGCGTCTGGGGATACAGGGTTGATGTTTACATTCCGTCTGCATTGTTTGCACTGATCAAGCAAGGGATTTGACATGCAGCGGGCGAAGTCTTGGGCGAGGTATTTCATTTACTTTGCCCTTACGCAGCGGTACTCAGTAGGCTTGATGCCTAACTCTTTAGCAGCGTTTTCACAAAGTTGTTGACCGTGAAACTCGCCGATTGGTCTCCAATCAGTCTTGACATAAGAGCGGTTCATGGCTACCACAGTCCAAAGCATAAGAATGTACGTTGTCATGTTCTGCTCCTGATTGCCTCACCAACATCACCCAGGTAGTCAGCGTAACGTGATGTCTTGTCACGCATGCTGTCGGCCAGCTTGGCGCAGGCTTCTCGCTCCATCAGACAACCTGCTTCAAACGCTGCCCAGTTGCTGCTTCGTTTGATAACCTCAAAGTCTTCCACGGTAGGCGGTGAGGTAGTCTTGCGTGTAGCTTTCATCCAAGCCAGCCATGCTTCTTCGATGGTCATACTTGCCCCTCCGCTCTTGCAATAGCGGCGCGGGCCGCATTGATGTCGCTTTGCAAGTCCCACTTCTTCTGGAAGTAATCTGTAGCGTAGGTGCCCCAATGCTCAATTGCATCGGTTGCATCTTTCAACGCCTGTAGCAGGTCAGCATTCACCGCATGCAACCGGCGCAGTTCGGCGGCGGCTTCATCGCAGGTTGGGAATCCGCTGTATCGCGCTCCCAATTGGTCAGCCAGCCGCAGTGCAGTAGGTTGTTCATTCATACTTTCCTCCCCCACAAACGCCCCCAGCGTTTACGCCAAGCGTCGGCGGTCTCCTCAGAAACCTCCTCCATGATGGCGTCGGCTTCATTCAGAGCATGCTCCATCTCCACCAGCACACGGTCTTGCTCGGTGTTCTGCGCCTCTAGGCTGCACTTACTAGGCATGCAGTCCTGCGTGGCGCAGTGTGGCTGCTCCAGCGCGGCCTCCAACGCCCGCTCCGCATCACAAGGCTGCGTGCAAGAAATCTCGCGGCGGTATCCGCGCAGGGACTTCAGCGCCTGACGCGCAGCGTCTCTTAGGTTACTCATCTTTCACCTCATCAAACTCAAACACTTCGTGAATATCGCCCCAAACTGCGTTTTTGATTTGTTCAATGATCTCGTGCTGACTCGGGGCATCGGTGTGTTTATACGCACGGCGCAAACCGCGTTCGATGCCACGGTCGATGGCATCCTCAAGGATGACGCGAATCTTCGGTTTAATGCCCATGAGGTTTGCCTCCTTCGTCCAACGGCTGCATACCCATCATGTGCATAGCTTTACGCACAGCGTCCGACAGGTCGAGCCAGTCGTTCCAGCCAACAACCGACGGAAGTTCAACTTTGACGCACACCCCGTCAACCATCGTGACGGTAGCCATCAGCGTTTTCATTTCGTCATCATCGATCTCGATCCTGGTCGGAGTTACAGACAGTTTCATTTCAGTCTCTCCTTGAGCATGGCATCTGCGTAGTCGTAAGCCAACTTCGCCGCCTCTGTTGGCATGTAATCCTCACAAGTCACCTGCAGAGCATTCGCCGCGAAGTAATCGCGCAGGGTCATGCCTGTATAAACGATATTGTCTGTAACCCTGACGGTGAATGCGGGGCCGCCTGTGCCTTTGACATCAAGCGTTGCATCCCATTGCTCTAGTTCAGTCATACATCCTCCTTCAACAGCCCTCTCCAGGGTAGGTCTTGGAACCGGGAAGAAACTTGATTGAGAGACGCACCGCCGACGGTCCTTGCCGCGAAGTTCCACCCGGCACCATTCCAGTACGAATACTCACGGTTGCCGCAGTGGTCACGCTCGTAGATACCGATCCGCACGGGGTGCTCTCCCCCATCAAACCAAGGGGTTTTGTTCAAACGAAGTACCCCACAAGAGCGGCAATCAAACCAACCACAGCGAAGATCACCAAGACACCGATGGCAAACTTGGCGGTCTCCTCCAGCATCATTTCCCTGGAGTAGAAGTCTGGCTCTTCCTGCCCCACCTCCGTTGAGGCTTCTGCCGCTTCTGGATAGCGGCCCTGCTGATCGCATCCATTTGGAACTTTGTTCATTGCATCCTCTCAACTTTCTTGGCGAGAAGCCACTTGTCCAGTAATGAAGGTTGTGCTGGCGGCTCATCGGGTTTTGCCTCAATCAACTTGGCAAACACCCACCTGTCACCGAGCCTGTTGATTGATCTTGACCACTTCAAGGCATTGGCCCGGTTTGTTTCACGTGGAACGTCCTTGACGTTCCACAACTCCCTGGCGTGTTTCAACAGCTTGGTGTTCATTGCTCAACCCCTCTCTCAAACTTGCGGTAGGTATGGAGGATGCCCTCCATAAGGGTGTGAGCACTCATCCCTTCCAGGGATGCCAGCTTGCAGATCAGGATTGACAGTGCTGTGTAAATCACGACAGAGTCCATGCCGCCATGCTTCATTGCCAACTCTTCTGCGTTGACTGTGAAGTCTTTGATCAACTGGCTGATCATGATGTTGTCGATCTCGTCTTGAGTTGCTTCTTCCATGTCTCACCTCTTGATGTTCTTCTGGCTCTTCTGCGGAGCCTTGTTCACCTCAGGGAATGACGCAGGCTGAGTTCCTGCCCCTCGTTCAGAGGCCCAGATCAGGGTCGCCTTGTCCTTCGCCGCCTGCGCCTTGCGCTGGTTCTCCGGCTTCATGCTGTCGGGCATGGTCTTCTCTTTTCGCTTCATGTTGGTTCTCCTTGATTGCTAGTTTCTGAAGGTCTTCGTTTACAAGATCAGCGAATGACTTCCCAGACGGGAACCTCATACGCGCTGCCTTGTTCTCTGCTACGGATCGCATAGCATCTTTGAGTGCCGTGTTGTAGCCATGTGAGTATCTATCACCTGCCGCAATACGCGCATCAATACTTTCCCTAATGACCTGAGCCATCGGCACATCATTCTTGGATGCAAAGCGTTTAAGCCTTGCATACTGGTCAAATGTCAGGTAAGCCATGAAAGGCTTGAGGTTAGAAATCGTCATTGGCGTCCTCGTACTCTTTGACCAACTGATCAAACAGAGCCTGAGCCTTGGCATTGCCATGCAACTCGGTACGCGACAGGATGCCGCACCGTTTACACAACTCATCTACCGCCTCGTTTTCTGAGGTCGGCCACCCAAGGTGGTCCCAGAAGTTTGGGTTCTTGCACAGAATCCCGGCCTTCTGGACCCGGTTGTTGTATGCAGTCGGTGTTTCGTCGTCTTGTATTCGCACGATGGCGCAGGCATACCTTGTCCCGACAAAGTCCCGGAGGATCTCCTCCGGCACCTCGTCAGGGTGCAGAGACAGGGTGAGCACGTAGCCCGTCCGGTCCTGCTTCAAGGCTACCTTCCGTGCTTCAAACTGAAGTGCCACGGAGTCTTCCCTCCAGCCATTGAATGATGATGTTCAAACGGGCTACCTCTTCATGCAGGACAACAATGGTCTTGTTCTTGTCTGCAATCAACAGGTCATGCTGCGTCAATTCCTGACGCAGAACCTCCTGCCCTCGGGTGACCTTGGGCTTCTTGGAAGCCTTGCTGCGCTCCTTGGAGTTAACCAAGTAAACGTAAGTGATGTCACAGCCAACAGCTACAGCCACATCCTTGGGCTTGGCGCTGGGGTTTTCCGCTTGGTACTTGCGAACAGCAGCGGCCTTGTTCATCTTCTTTTCAGAACTCATCGAAGTCATCCTCCTTCTTGGGGGCAGCCTCACGGGTCATGCGACCCACAGACAAAGACAGGTACGTTGCACCGGCCTTGCTCTTCTTCTTCCACCCGGACAGCTTGTAGATGTACAAGCCGTTCTCGATGGTGACGTTGCTCATATCCTTGGGGTTGATGGCAATCTCACCCCAGTAGTCAGGACTCTTCTCGCTCTTCTTGGATTGAGCGGCCATCAAACGCCCGGAGTCGGGCTTCTGTTCAAACGTGTTGTTCACAGCTTCTCCACATACTTCTTGATTGCAGTCTCAACTGCGAGGGACTTGGAAACCTTCAACTCTTCCAAGCCTGCGGGCAGGGTCTTCCTGATCGCCTCTTGGATTTCAGAGATCAGGGCTTCAGTCTCCAGGGGCAGACTGATGATGTACCGCTTCTTTGCTTCACTCACTTGCGTTCTCCTTGAACTTCGCCTTCATTTCGCTGAAGACATCGCGCACCCGAGTAAACAGATCCGGGTGATTGCTCTTGAGGTCATCGATCTTGGTCTGGTTTGCTTTCCAGTAAGACTTCAAACCGGCTTCCGTCTTGCAGATCAAGACAAACTCCACCATCCCATCTGCGAACAACTCCGCAGACGCACGGTCCAACTCAGAATGAACCGCAGCAGCCTTGACTACCGGGTCTTCCTTCTTGGTCTCTTCCTTCTTGGGCTCCTCTTCATCCTCCGCCATCGGAAGGTCTTCACCTGCGTAGATGTTTAACCCCAGGCCATGCAGCGCCAGAGCCTTAGCCATGCAGCGCATGATTGCGGTGTTGACTTGAAACGAATCCGGGTTTGGGATCGGCTTGTTGCGGTGATCCATCACGGGCAGGAAACAGGTCATCTCCTTGCCAAAGATCGTGACCCGCACCCACACCATGCCTGTACCGCCGTTCACCTCCATGTAAGGAATGGTTGTGCCGTCTGCGCGTTCAAACGTCTCAACGTGGAACGTGGCTAAGGGGTCTGCCTTCAGTGCCTCTGCCCATGCGTGTGACCATGAGAGGTATGAGAGGTTGTTCTTCTTCTCAACGTGCTTTGATACGTCGAGCGCCAACAATTTACTGATCGTCATCTGATTTCCTTTCGTCTTGGAACTGCTTGCACCATTGAGCCACGCCGCAGAAGTTGCCCGTACAACGGCGTGGTTCTCCCAGTCTTGTTTCAACGTATCCCTTCTCCTTCTCTGCCAATGCTTTGGCTTCTTCTTCATCCTTGAGGACGCGGATGGCTGTCTTCCTGCCCTCTCTCTTGACGGCATAGACCGTCTCTGACATCCAACGATCCTCGTTGGAACAAGGGGCCAACTCATCTCCTAGATCGTGATCAACCTTGGAGATGCGATGCGCCTCAAGCCTTTCCCGGATGTAGGCTTCTGTCTTCTCCAGAGGCCACACCTCAAGATCAACCATCTCAATCGGGGCCTTTGGATAGCCCTCCTTGGTCTCATGGCGGCTGAAGTCCCGAACCAGAGCGCAGATGCGAAGACCCACAACCTTTTTGCCCTTGACCTTCTCAACCAAGAACCTGTAGACGTTTAACTGCTGGACCCACTCCAGCTTCTCTTGCATCACTGCCCACGCAGATGTGAACTTGTAGTCTGTGATGATGACGCCGAAGGGCGTCTCCTCTTGCAGGTCAATCGCTCCGCTGATCGTTACTCCATCCACCTCATAGAACAGGCGCTCTTCAGTAATGAAGCCTGGGGTCTGCCCTCTTTCCATCACTACGTGCAGTGCCGAGCCGAGCATCGACCACAGCATGTCAGAGACATCCTGCTCAATAGCATCGTCGTATTGTTCGCGCAAGCGCCTGATGCGCGGCGGGCTCATCAACTCCGTGACGCTGTACTGCGACTTGCCCTTGCTGTAGTATTCGCGGGAAGCGAGTGTCACTAGGGGAAGTGGCACATCATGTTTGTTTGTGATCTTCAAGGAAGCTCTCCGATGTGTGATGATCCACATGATAGTGCTAGTGCGAACACTCTGCAAGTGGTATCGCTAAAAATATTTGGAGAGCCTGCGTCGAAGGCCAACTCAAGGCGGGTGGTCCGTATTGGTGGCAGGTCACGCTTGATCAAAAGCGACAAGGCTTTGAGCTACTCTGATGTGTTCAAACAGCAGGCACAAGGCATGTGCATAAACCCTGTGCATGGTGATGTGCGGGTGACGATGCACATCTGGTATGCCTCACGCAGGCCAGACTTGGACGAGTCCTTGATCTTGGATCTGCTCCAAGGGGTCACGTATGTAAACGACCGTCAGGTCAAGGAGAAGCATATCTACTGGCATCTTGATCCAGCAGAGCCACGCACGGAGATCGTGGTGGAGGAACTGCCGATGCCAAAAAAGAAGCCCCGGAGCCGAAGCTCGACGGGGCTAAAGGGCTGACGCCCCAAGGGAGAAGCAACTGCTCGGAAGGGAGTTACCGAGCGAGGACATCTTAGCATGTCCTGGGTCTTCCTGGGGCTTCTTGAGTCTTCTTGAAAAAGGCGTTGACAAGCCCTTTGTTGTTGAGTAGAGTTGATCCTGTTGGCGTGGAAACCGACGAGCGAGCCCTTGAGAAACCATCCGCCCTCTGCCCCAGAGGGTTTCCACCGGATGGCTCCTCAAGGGCTCTTTTGTTTGTTCTTCCGCCTACCGGGGCTATCACCCAGCCCTTGAGAATGTAGGTGCGACAGACTCAGATAAGCGTGGTTCACCGGGCATGTGTCTCCTCCAACAGGTCGGGGCAGAGAAAAACCGGGCGGCAGGATTGACCAGACTGCCGTGTCCTAGATAAACGAGAGCACCCACTGCCACGCAGTGTGTACCCGGCCTCCGGGTGCGCAGACGTTGGTCAGGCTGGGTCTGCCACACACTACTCAGTTTGTGTCTTTATCTTAGGAGTAACCATGAAGAAGTTTGTCATCCCTGTGATGTTGTCTGCCCTCTTGATGTCTGGCCCAGCAATGGCCTTTATGACATTGAAGTCCTGCAACATGGTGAACACCATGAATGGTGTTCGGTGGCTCGGTGTGTACTGTGACTCACAGAGGAACTGCGTCCAGCAGTTGTTCTCTGAGTACTGCCCTTACATGATCTGAGGTGGGCATCATGGAGCAAATGTCTTTTGATCTGTCCCAGGGCAGAACCCAAAGAGACACAGGGGCCTTGAGGGCTCTTGTAAACGCTGGTGACTCATGGCATGAGAGGGCAAGTGATCTTGCCCTTTCCTTTTTTAAGTCTGCCGGATACGAGGGTTCCCTATTTGAAGATGCGCGGAATTACGCTACGCTCTTTGATCTGCCCCCGCCCCCGAGCCCCAATGCTTGGGGGGCAGTCTGCCTCAGTCTCAGTAGACGCCGCCTCATTGAGAAGACTGGTGTTTACATGAACAGCAAGAACGTCACCAGTCATGCGCGGGCACAGCCCGTATGGAGGATCAAGTGAGAGACTACAAACAAGAATACAAAACGCAGAAGGCCAGGGACGAACACCCTGACCGCATGGAGAGGCAGAGAGCAAGACGCAAGCTCGATGCCAAGGGTGTAAACAGGGCAGGAAAAGACGTAAGTCATGTCAAAGCCTTGTCAAAGGGCGGCTCCAACAGTGATGGCATCAGGCTAGAGCCGCCGTCCAAGAACCGCTCTTTTCCCAGGACTAAGACGGGCGCGATGAAATGATCGAAGCTCTCGTTGAGCAAACACGTTTCAACGATCAGGCCCGAGTGGTCTGCCCCTTCTGCGGGCCGGACCGAAGGAAAAGCAACTCAAAGGACATGACCCTGTCCAGAAAAGATGATGGGGCAGTTGTCTATTTTTGCCATCACTGTGATGCACAGGGATCGGTACAACCAAAGAGGAGAATCCAATTGGCCGCAGTGCCTCAACCCAAAATTGTGAGCAACGCTCTCAGTCAACATCATTACGAGTGGCTTGCCAAGCGCGGCATCAGCAAGTACACCGCAGACAAAGCCAAGCTGTTCAGCGCAGACAAATGGTTCGCCCGTCTAAACAAGACCGCAGACTGCATCGGCTTTCCGTACTACCGAGACGGTGCCTTGGTCGCAGCCAAGTACCGCAGCTTCCCAGAGAAGGACTTCACACAGGACTCAGGTGGAGCCCACGACTTCTTTGGGATTGATCAAGTGGACAAGGGTAAACCCTTGGTCATTGTCGAGGGAGAGATAGATGCCTTGACCCTCATGGAGGCAGGCATTGAGAACGCAGTGAGTGTGCCCTCAGGGGCACCCATCAAGGTGGCAGATGGCAAGGTTCTGCCCAGTGAAGACAAGAAGTTTGCTTATGTCTGGAACGCCAGAGAGATCATTGACGCAGTGCCTTATGTGGTGCTGGCAACAGATCAGGATGGACCAGGGCAGGCCCTAGCAGAAGAACTCGCAAGGCGGATTGGCAAAGAGAAATGCCGGGTCGCCAAGTTTGATGCCAAAGACTTAAACGACATCTTCCTTGACCCAACACGGCAGGGAGCCGAATCGGTCAAGGAGGTAATCGAGAAAGCGCAGCCGTATCCGGTCTCAGGACTGTCTGATGCCGGGACGTATGAGGACCGTATAAACGATCTCTTCAACAAGGGCACAGGCAAGGGATTCTCAACCGGCTACTCGTCTGTAGACAGCATTTACACAGTGGCACCGGGGCAGTTGACTGTGGTCACTGGATACCCATCCAGCGGCAAGAGCAACTTCATTGATCAGGTCATGGTCAATCTAGCGCGGGCCAATGACTGGAAGTTCGCAGTCTGTAGCTTTGAGAACCAGCCCGAGATTCACATCACCCGCCTGATGGAGATCTACACGCAGAAGAGGTTTTTTGAAGGCAAGGAGCGGATGACCCAACACGAAAGGGATGCCGCATTCGCGTGGGTCAAGGAGCACTTCCTCTTCATTGACTCCCAGGGCGAGGAACCCAACACCCTAGACAGCATCCTTGACCGTGCTCGGGTAGCAGTTAAACGCATGGGCGTGCGGGGATTGATCATTGACCCGTACAACTACATAGATTTAAACAGAGACAACGCCACCGAGACTGAGGCGATCAGCAACATGCTGACTCGGGTGCAGAAGTTCTGCAAGGCGCATGACGTTCACACCTTCTTCATCGCCCACCCCAGCAAGATCAATCGTGCGGGCGTGGAACAGCCCCGCCCGGACGGCATGAGCATTAGCGGGTCAATGGCGTGGTGGGCAAAGACTGACAACGGGATCACCGTTCACAGGCAGGAGCAGTGGGTGGAGATCGCGGTCTGGAAGTGCAGATACCGATGGGTTGGCACCCAAGGGGAGACCTCCCTGCTGTACAACAAGACAGCAGGCACCTACTCAGAGAATCTAGACAAGTTCTGATGACCCAACACAAGGCCCCCAGCGGGGCCTTTTTTCTGAGTTCCCGGCTTTTACGATTTTGCTTAACGCGACATTTTTAACTTGATTGCGGGAAGTCAAATCCGTTTACACGGCCAAAGAGTATGTGTAAACAGTGGCTCATGGGGTGAGCTACCGGGGAACAAAGGGAACCAAACAAAAAAGCCCCCGAAGGGGCTTTCATCGTTGACTCATCTTGTAGATGGCTGCCTCTAGCGTCTGACATCGGGACACAAAACGGGGCACCCGCTCTGCTGTCATCTCTCGGATGACCCATGACCCGTCCCATTCGATGAACTTCTCCTGTGGGTCAATGAACCCGGCGTGGTTCTGAAGATCCACCTCGGGGTTTGCGTAGGCGGCTTTCAGAAAAGCCGGGGCTCGGTTGGTGATGACCTTGATCATCTCGGGTATGCCATGTCCAGAATCTGCTCGGCCACGAAGTAACCCTCGGAGTCGGCTGCGCCGTACAGGCTGTGCATTTTGAGCGCGGCAATTACCCATCGCGCTGCCTCTTCCCGGTTGGATGCTGCGTTGATTGCCTTCTCTACGTCTTTGTTGAGAATGCGGGCCACATCATCGCGGCCAGCCTCCATGTATAAACACCACTCATCTGCGGTGAGGTTGATGCTGGCTTGCACCTTGTGCGTAATGGTCACGTTCATGTTGCCTCCTGTTTACACAAGCCCATCGGGCACAATCACATCGTCGCCCAGCCTGGATGCCACGTAGCAGCGCATGGCTGCAATCAGGGGCGTGGGACCGCCCCAGCAGAATGCGACCGGGCTGTCGGCAGCCCACTCAACATCTGCCATGTCGTCCGACTCGTCTGGGTAGATTGAAATGCTCTCCCGCTCAATGATCGGCCCTCCAAACGCCCAATTACGGGATGGCTTGTAGGTGTAATACCCGTCAGGGCTGAGATCAAAAACCTTACCCTCACACTTCGCCACCGCCCAATCGAGCGCGGCTCCGGTCAGTTCACTTGTCTTCATGTCAATGCTCCTGTTTACACATCAACGACTTCAATGTCGCACTCGTAATCGTCCGGATCACGGTCTGGATTGGTGCCCCATTCCGTATGCGCGAGGTTTTCAATCTCATCGTCATCTGCCCCTTCAGGCACATCAAATTCGATGTAATAAGTGACGGTCTCAGTCACGATTGCTTTGCGCTTCATGTTGCTTCTCCTGTTTACACATCAAAATGGAATAGGGCCACCCAGGATGACCCGCCTAGCTTCTGCCTCATCCGGCAGTCTTTGTGCTGCCATGTCGCACAGGTCTTTGCCTTCTTTCAGGCCACACCCGAACTTGGCCCGGATGGCCTTGATTGCCTCAATCCTGTTGCCATGCCTCAGTGCCTCCAGCACTGACCCGACAAAGGCTGTGTCCGGCGACACTGCTTCCACCAGAACTGCGGGGTTGTGCTTCGCCACCGCAAACAGTACATCCCAGGCTTCACGCCTTCCCGAGATGATGTCGTGCAGGATGTCCAGGGCTTGGTTGTTTACACTCATGATTGACCCTCCAAAGCGCGGGAATCTTCCACCATGTTGACCAGCACCAGCAGGTCAGTGCTGGACGCCTTGACGATCATCTTGCCCATCTTCTGGGCGAAGTCAGCGGTGCGAATGTCCGACACCGTGTAGGTCTGCTCCCCGTGCCGGTCAAGCAGGGGAATGAATGCGTGTAAACGCTCATCCTCCAGATTGATGCGGATCGGTCGCTTGGGATCAAGCCAGAGCACCCCGTCGTCTGTCTGGTCTGGCGTGTCACCAGACCAGTCCGCCAGGGCTATGCGCCCGGTCGGGTCGGCAAAGAATTTGTGCCCCTGCATCTCGCGGGGCCTTCTGAGGCATTTCCATTGCATGCTGCTTCTCCTTCCCCCTGCGGGGTACTGGTTTCAAATCACCCCGGCCCATACCAGGGCCAGGGCCAGGATCAAGAGGGCCAGCGCTGCCAGCCCCACCTTGTCGTCGGGGGTCATGCTGCCCCCTTCATCTTCTGGAAGGCAACCCGGCCCAGGTCTGCGGGCCGGTCAACCCGGACAGAACCAGCACCGTAGACGCTGCGGACGTCGTACCCGATGCCCACCCCGATAGTGGCGATGCCCAGGTTTTCCCCCTGCCTCACCTGCCGCGCTGCGTTGGCGCGGTCGCCGATACCGTCGCCCAGGACGAAGGCCACGCGGCGGGTCGCGTGGTGGCGCAACAGCATTTGATGAGCCAACCTGATGGCCGCGTAATCGTTGGTGCTGCCGCCCGTGCGGATGCGCTCCAGCATGGCGCGGGTCTTCAGTGCTGGGGTGCTGCCGAAGTCGCGGAGGCGATACAGGTCATTGTCGAAACCCAGGATTGCGACATCGACCCCGGCTTGCATCAGGGTCTCAGCCAGCGCCCAGGTGCAGGCGGCGGCGGTGTCGATCTTGCTGAGGTTGTTGTCGAGTTCACCGAACATCGACCCGGACAGGTCCAGCAGCAGCACGGCGGCGGAATCGATACCGTCGCGCTCGAATCTGCGTGTAAACACATCCTCTCCACCGTGGGGGACGCGGTGCAGCGCACCAGGGTTCAAGCGGCCTGAGCGGTAACCGGGCTCGACCCAATCCTGAGCGGTGTTCTCGAAAAGCCTGCGGACTTGATACCGAAGGGCACCGGGTATCGTGACGTCCAGGGAGCGGGTCGGGTTTGTGGCCTTGTAGCGCGCCTCGCCTGCCTGGGCAGTGAAGGTGCCGCCCGTGTCGCCCTTGGTGGCTGGGGCTTGCGGCTCAACCTCCCTGCTCGGGCTGTTGGCGCGGGGCTTCCCGGCCTTGCCAGCGTCTGCTGGGGTGTCGCCCTGGTCTTCCCCTTCGCCTTCGCCATCGGACCCATCCTGGCCCTGCTGCTGGCCTTGCTGGCCGCCCTTCCCGTCGCCGGTCTGGTCGCCGGGTTGGCCGCCCTGTCCGTCGCCTTGCTCGTTGCCGGGTTGGTCGCCCTGCTGCTGGTCGTCGGGCTTGCTGCTCTGCTCGGGCTGCTGCTGCATCTGCGAGAAGACCCATTGAGCCAGGGCGAGGGTGTCGGTGCTGCTGCTGCAGGCAGGCAGGCGGCGCAGTGCTTCCCGATACACGGGCATCAGCGAGGCGGGCACGGGCACGGTGACCCCGTACTGGCGCAGGTAAACGGCGAGGCTGAAGGGGTACTGAGGGACGGCAGACCAGTCCACCGTTGCAGGGGCATCGTCCACCATGCCCCGGATGAGTTGATGCAGCAGGCCCCGGGCGTTGCCTGTCAAGCCTTCCCGGATGCAGCGGGACTCAATCCAAGCATCCTCAATTGCATTGTGTAAACGGTCCACGTAGGGCCTGCCATCGCGGGCATTGAAGTCGGTATACCGGCGGTGGAGAAGTTCATGCAGCAGGAAGCCAGCGTAACGGGCGACCTCGGTGCGGGTGACGGTGGCATCGTCTGCGATGTCTGCAAGGGTGATATTCCCTTGCTGGTCAATGCAGGCGGATGCAATAGGGCCCCAGGTCACGGTGATGGGGGGCAGGCTCCACATCTTGCAGAGCATGGCCCCGAAGGACTCCAGGCCAGCACGGGCCTCGAAGCCCCGGACGGTGGGGCGGGACATCAGGTTTTCGATCTTCATGCTGCCTCCTGGGAAATGATGGTTTCGTCGATAGCGGCGGAGTAGATAGCGGCCAGGGCTACCTGGGACTCCATCGGCTGCCGCGCTGCGATGGTCACTCTCCAGGCCTCGGAAGGCGGGAGAACGCTGCAAGCCTGGGCGAAGGCGATAGCCTGTCGGAAGGTCGGCGGGTCGATCAGGTCGCCGGTCTCCACCTTGGCGCGGGCCATGCTGAAGGCCTGGATGACATGGTCGGCCATCTTCTGAGTGCACCCGGTGTGCAGCACCAGGGCGGCGGCTTCGTCGGCGGGGTCCAAGTAGGTGAGGGGCACCACAAAGGAGAAGCGATCCATGGTCGCGGTGTTCATCGTTTGAACGCCAGCGAAGCGGCCCCCGGTGTCGCCCTGTCCGTTGCTGTTGTCGGCACCAAAAAACAGAGTCCCGGTGGCCCGCGTGTAAACCTTCTCCCCGTGGCTGATGCGGGGCTGCCCAGGCTCCAACAGCCCATTGAGCACGGCCATGACCGCAGGCGACCCGGTGGCGGGCTCATCGATCAGGCAAACCGCGCCCGGTGTTGTGAAGGCGCGGAGGATTGGCCCAGGCTGGAACACGGTATCTCCTCCCTTGATGCCCACGGCACCACAAAAGTCGTCCACGCCTGCCAGTTTGTGCATCTGGAACCGTTCAAAGGCGCGGCCAGTGCGGGCAGCGTACTGCTGGACTGTCTGGCTCTTGCCCACGCCAGCAGGGCCAGCCAGCCAAGCATTGCGCCCGGTGGCCTCGGCCAGGGCCAACATGCGTAGCACGGGCTCGGTCCAGATGTGGCAGGCGTCAACGGGCGGCGCAGTGTCTGCCCAGGTGGAGAACATCAGCGGACGGCCCCGAGCATCGCGGGCATCGATGCCGAAGACGTCCAGAGCACTGGCACGGCCAGCAGGTCCGGCCACCTGGGCGCGGACATCGGACTCAGTGCCGTTGGCCTCAGCGGCGGCGCGGACAGGGGCCCAAGCATCAGCGACGGCCTGCCTCATTGCTGCCCTGATCTCCTCTACTGGCATCGTGATGCTGCCCAGTGAGTCGGCCAGCACTTGCACCTGGGCGCGTAGGCTCTTTGCCTCGGCCTGGGCGGCATGAGTGCCAGCATCCAGGCGGGCGGATAGGTTGGCGATGTCGGTCCCCACCTGACCGAGGCGGGCGTTAGCCCCTGCGGTCTGCTGCCCCAGGTTGGCGAGGCGCTGATCCAGAGATTGAATCTCCAGGCTGGCCTGGGTGACCTGCTGGCTGATGCTGTTGATGTGGCCTTGAGTGGTGGCGAGGTCTGCGGCGGTCTGCCGGGTGTGCTTCTCCAGTGCGGCGTAACCGGCTGGCGCTGCAGCAGGCTCAGGCTTGTTCAGGCTGGCATTGAGTCGAGCGGCCTCGGATGCGACAGTGGGCGCGGTGATGGGAGCGGGAGCAGTCATGCCCCCGGCTGTAGTGGCGAGGCGGCGAATGTCGGACAGGGAGATGTGACCTCCTGCGATCTGCGATGCCAGGACGGCCACCATCTGCGCCTTGTTGTTGGTCGCCTTCTGGCCCGTCGCGGCCCAGTAAGCGGCGGAGATGGTGTTCATGCCCATGCCCATGAGGGTGTTTGTGGCGTTCATGGTCAGACTTCCTCTGCTGCTGCGATTTGGGATTCGAGGGCGAAGGTGTCGCCATCGGTGGGGCATGTCGGCAGGCCCAGCGCTGCCCACTTGGCCGAGAGGCGCACGGTGTAACCGCAGGCCGGACAGGTGGCCTTGAGCATGCGGGTGCTTTGGGTCTTCTTCACCCCGACATTCAGCGCTGCATGCGGGTACGTGCCCAGGGTCTGCAAGACCTGGGCGTATTGCGCGGCGAAGTCTTCAGCACCAGCCACCATGCGCCAGTTGTCACCCGCGGGGCACAGTCCCAGGTTTGCGGCTGCCTCTATGTAGGCGTTCGAGGTGTGCGACATGGCACCGGGTGCGGCATGGGCCAGGGCTCCCACCAGTTGCGCCAGCACCTGGGCCGGGTCGGCCAGGGTGGGAGAGACCATGACCTCATGGGTCTGGTCTGCCGAGTCGGTGTCGGCCCAGCACTCGGCGAGGGTGCCGCTGCGGCTGAAGGTGGAAGGCAGCCCGCAGGTTGCCCGGATGCGGGCGGGCAGGCTGAGACCATGCCCAGCGAACACTGGGCGAAGGGATGCGATGGCGGCTGTTAGCCAATCCTCACGGGTGGGGTGTGTCACTTTGCTTCTCTCCTGTTTCGTCTGGGCACCGTTGCCCATCGCCCCATACGGGGAGCGCCAGTGTAGTGCAAGTGTTTGAACGGGTGCAAGTGCTATCGCTCAAGAGGGAAGGCCAGAAGGGGCGCTCTAGACCACAAGTTGCGCGGGCGTGATGTGCGCGTAACGTGGAGTAACTCAGCATGCAATCCCGAGTCAATATCAGGGGTCTTTCCTGTATGGATGGACATGCCTCTAAAAGCCACCAGAACGGCCCAGGATCGATTCGGGGTGGCACCCTATGCCCTGGTATCAAAAAAGAAAGATCGGAGCTTCTAGCGAGTTGTGCACAAGTTATCCACAGGTGCTTCATAGGTAATGCCTCATTTTTGAGCACAAACAAAGGCTTATCCACAGGCTGTGGATAACTGCTTGCCAAATGAACAAGCTGTGGATAACATGCGAACGAATGCCACCAGCAGCAAGGGTGGCGATAGTGATCAAGGGGCGCAAAGCCCGAAGGGCGAGAACCGTGAGCAATATGACAGGCAAGGACTACATGCAAGCCCTGGACTCGGTGGGCCAGGACGACGGCGAGGCCGAAGACGTTTACACACTAGACGGCCCGGACACCTACAGCGAAGCGGAACAGATGGCGGATGCCGCAGAGGCACCAAAGATCAGAGGGGATGGACACGTAGTAGGGACTGCAGAGTGGAAAAGAACCAGACCACTAACGGCACAACAGCAGGCTTTCGCCCAAGGGGTCATCCAGGGGAAAAGCCTGCGTCAGGCGTATAGGGATGCATACCCCAACGCCCAGGCCAACGACCAATCAATCAGCGCCACCGCAGCGCGACTAATGAAGGATGAGCGGATCACCAAGCTAGTCCGGGAAGCCTGGGAGGAAACACAAGAGGCGTTGACGGATGACCCGCAGGCGATGCGAAGGCATGTGGTCAGGCAGTTGGTGGCACTCAGCAAGACGGCAGCACAAGAGGGCAGCCGCTTAAAGGCACTGGAGTTGCTGGGCCGCAGTGCAGGCATGTTCAGGGATGTGCAGCAGGCAGCAGACAAGCCTCTCACCGCAGCAGAGTTGAAGGCAGCACTGAGCGGACACCTCAAGCTAGTGGGGCAGACGCAGCGTAAACGCACGGGCACAGATGATGCGTAAACAGCGGAGGGGTGGGATGACGTAAACGGTGGAGCGGTGGACCCACCGTACCCGGACCCCCCGCTGTGCATGACTGACCACCCTCCCGCGTACTACGCTCTAATCCACTCCCACATTTCTCCTCCCATCAAAACCACCCCCCATTCCTCCCAAATCCCCACCCCCCGGGGTATATATTTTTCAGAAAGATATTGTTCGCATGGAAACGACCGTTTACACTGACATCATTGATTATGCGATGCCGACCATGATGGCGGAGAGGGCGTTGAAGGAGTTGCACAACGCTGCTTTGAACAGAGAGTTTGACAAGGCGATTGAGTTTGCCTTGGAGGCGGCGATTCAATGCAGGATGGCAAGTTTTGCTTTGCGTGGAATGGCAGAAGAGGAGAGAAGGCGTGACAGACAGGTGGCAGTTGGTTCTTGATTTCATCAAGGCTTACATCAAGAGGCATGGGGTATCGCCTTCTTATGAGGTGATGGCTAAGAGCTTGGGATTGAAATCAAAAGCAAACATGCACAGGATTGTGAAGAGGCTTGAGAAGGAGGGCCACCTCAAGGTGGCCCCTAGAAGGTTTTATGGTGTGAAGGTTGTGGACCGGTCTATTGATGAGGTGGTGAGTCTGTGACGTTATTGTCAAAGCAGGAGATTGGGCAGTACCTTGCGGTTGTGGACAAGGTGCCTGAGGTTGAGCGGAACAAGATCTTTGCCTTGTTGGAGATGGACAGGGTTGAGAGGTGCCGGGAGAGCTTTTTGTTCTTTGTTCGGCAGATGTGGCCTGGGTTTATCTCTGGGCGGCATCATCAGATCATGGCAGAGGCTTTTGAGAGGGTTGCTGCTGGGGAGTTGAAGAGGTTGATCATCAACATGCCTCCCCGGCACACCAAGTCTGAGTTTGCTTCGTACCTGCTTCCTAGTTGGTTCTTGGGCAAGTTCCCTGAGAAAAAGATCATCCAGACCGCCCACACTGCAGAATTGGCAGTGGGTTTTGGCAGAAAAGTCAGGAATCTGGTTCAAAGTGAACAATATGCCAAGGTGTTTGACACAAAGCTGTCCAGCGACTCCAAAGCTGCTGGACGGTGGAACACCCACAAGGGTGGCGACTACTTCGCTATCGGTGTTGGTGGTGCTGTGACGGGTAAGGGTGCGGATCTGTTGATCATTGATGATCCGCATAGTGAGCAGGAGGCCAAGCAGGGCAATCCTGAGGTCTATGACGGGGTGTATGAGTGGTACACCTCTGGTCCTCGGCAGCGTTTACAGCCTGGAGGGGCCATCATTGTTGTGATGACCCGCTGGTCCAAGAGAGATTTGGCTGGGCAGATCCTCAAAGGGGCAGAAAGAGACGGTTCTGATCAGTGGGAAGTCATTGAATTCCCTGCCATATTGCCCTCGGGCAACCCTCTTTGGCCTGGATTTTGGTCAAAAGAAGCTCTGGAATCGCTCAAAGCTGAGCTTCCGGTGGCGAAATGGGAGGCTCAGTACCAGCAAAACCCGATTTCTGAGGGTGGAGCCATTGTTAAGCGTGAACAGTGGCAGATTTGGGACCAAGAGACGCCTCCGCCGTGCGAATACATCATCCAAAGCTGGGATACCGCCTTTGAGAAGAACAATCGGGCCGACTTTTCCGCTTGTACAACGTGGGGGGTGTTTGACCACCCCAATAAACACGGTGATTTGAGGCCAAACATCATCCTTTTGGATGCCTACAAGGCTCGTCTGGAGTTCCCGGAGCTTAAAAAGAAGGCATTTGAGATGTGGAAGGAGTGGGACCCTGACACGCTGATTGTGGAAAAGAGGGCAGCAGGTGCGCCTTTGATCTATGAGATGCGCAAGATGGGAATCCCGCTTTCGGAGTACACACCGGGCAAGGGCAGCGATAAGATAGCCCGTGTAAATTCAATCGCAGACCTGTTTGCATCAGGGGTTGTGTGGTGCCCGGAGAAGAGATGGGCAGAAGAGGTCATGGAAGAGATGGCCTCCTTCCCAAATGGGGATCATGATGACCTTGTGGACTCGTCCAGTCAGGCTTTGATGAGGTTTAGACAGGGCGGCTTCATTGCAATTGATAGCGATGAGCAAGACGAACCGATGCAAAAGCGCCGGAACGCCTCCTATTACTGATTCTGAAAGCGCAACATGGCAACCAACATTGACACCGCTCTGAACCCCTTGGATATGGGATTGATGGGCGATGAGCCTGCGATTGAGATTGAAATTGAGCAACCTGAGGGCTTAAAGATCGGAATTGATGGCGTTGAAATAGATTTGATGCCGGAACCTCTGATGGCAGAAGAATTTGATGCCAACCTCGCAGAGTTCATGGATGACGGCGACCTGCAGTCTTTGGCTTCAGAGCTTGTGGCCCTCGTAGACGCAGACATCAACTCCCGGAAAGACTGGACGGAGATGTTTGTCAAGGGCTTGGAAGTCCTTGGCATGAAGTATGAAGAGCGCACTGAGCCCTGGAACGGGGCCTGTGGCGTTTACAGCCCCCTTCTGACAGAAGCTGCCATCAGGTTTCAGTCAGAGATGATCACTGAGACCTTCCCTGCCCAGGGCCCGGTCAAGACGCAGATCATCGGCGCGGTTGATCGCCTCAAGGAAGACGCAGCAGAGCGTGTCCGCGATGACATGAACTACATGCTGACCGAGAAGATGATCGACTACCGCTCAGAGCATGAGCGCATGCTGTACTCCCTGGGGCTCTCAGGCGCAGCGTTTAAGAAGATCTACCCGAACCCCAGCACTGAACTGCCTGCGGCTCCTTTTGTCCCGGCAGAAGACTTGATCATGCCCTATGGGGCATCCAATGTTTACACCGCAGAGCGCGTGACTCACATCATGCGCAAGACGGAGAACGAGATCAAGAAGCTACAGGTTGCTGGCTTCTATCTGGACGAAGAACTGGGTGAGCCGGTCAGGTTCTTCACTGACATCGAAAAGAAAAAGGCAGAAGAACAAGGGTATACCCTGACTGATGATGACCGTTATCAGGTTCTGGAGATCCACGTAGACTGGGACATGCCGGGGTACGAAGATGAAGTTCCTTTGCCGTATGTGGTCACGGTTGAAAGAGGCACTCAGACGGTTCTGTCAATCCGGCGAAACTGGAACGAAGACGACAAGCGAAAACTCAAGCGACAGCACTTCGTCCAATACACCTATATTCCTGGTTTTGGCGCTTATGGTTTGGGTTATATCCACCTTATTGGTGGTTATGCTCGCGCTGGCACTTCCATCATCCGGCAATTGGTGGATGCTGGCACCCTGTCCAACCTGCCCGGTGGCCTAAAGGCTCGTGGGTTGCGGATTAAGGGCGATGACACCCCGATTGCTCCGGGTGAGTTTAGAGATGTGGATATTGCTTCTGGAAGTGTGCGTGACAACATCATGCCGCTGCCTTACAAGGAGCCAAGCCAAGTTTTGGCTGCGCTGCTTCAGTCAATTACTGAAGATGGGCGCAGACTAGCAGCGATTGCAGATCTCAAGATCAGCGATATGTCTGCCCAGGCCCCTGTGGGCACCACGCTGGCTATTCTTGAGCGTCAACTCAAGACTATGAGCGCGGTTCAAGCCCGTGTACACGCAAGCCTGCGCATGGAGTTTAAGTTGCTCAAGGAAATCATTCGTGATTTCCTGCCTGCAGATTATTCCTACACGCCAGAGGGTGGTGATCGGTCGGTTAAACAGTCTGACTATGACTTGGTTGAGGTTATCCCGGTCAGTGATCCGAACGCAGCTACTATGGCGCAGCGGATCATGCAGTATCAAGCTGCTTTGCAATTGGCCCAAGGTGCTCCGCAGATTTATGACCTTCCTCAACTGCATCGGCAGATGTTGGAAGTATTGGGTATCAAGAACGCAGAGAAGCTGGTTCCTGTCGAAGATGATCAGAAACCTCGTGATCCCGTGTCAGAAAACATGAGTTTCTTGACCGGGAAACCAACCAAAGCATTTATCTACCAAGACCATCAGGCCCATATTGCAACCCATATGAGCCTTATGCAAGATCCCATGATCATGCAGATGATGGGGCAGAGCCCAATGGCTCAGCAAATGCAAGGCGCGGTTATGGCTCACATCGCAGAGCACATGGCCTTTGCTTATCGCCAGCAGATTGAGCAGCAGCTTGGTGTGCCCATGACGGCCCCGGATCAGGAGTTGGATGAGCAGACGGAAGTGCAGTTGTCGCGTCTGGTAGCCCAGGCAGCGCAGCAATTGCTGCAAAGCAACATGGGCAAGGCACAGCAGCAGCAAGCCCAGCAAATGGCTCAAAACCCGCAGATGCAGATGGCGCAGATGGAGCTTCAGCTTAAGGCCGAAGAACTCAAGCGCAAGGAAGCAGACAGCCAACGTGACTTCCAGATTGCACAGCAAAAGATTCAACTTGAACAGCAGCGCTTGCAAGTTGAAACACAGAAGGAAGCCGCTCGTTTACAGGCGCAACAAAAGCAAGGAGACAAGAAACTCCGAGCAGATATGGTGAAGAGTATGATTAAACCAGCGCAACAACCGCGCACAAAACAATAAGGAGTTAATATGACCACTGCGTTTACCGTGGTTATCAAAGAAATTGAGGAGCGCCGCGAATCCATCGCGCAGGCGCTTATCTCAGGCTCGGCAAAAGATCATGCTGAGTATCGTGACTTGTGTGGCGAGATCCGGGGTCTATCGCGTGCACATGCTTTTATAACTGACCTCGTGCGAAAGATGGAAAACGACGATGAGTGAAATCCTCCTAAGTGATGGTGCAAGCACCACGGTATTGCCCGAGACCGACGCAGAAAAGGCCCGTCAGGTGCCTGATCCTGTGACTTATCACTTGCTCTGCATGCTGCCCAAAGCGGATGAAGAGTATGAAAGCGGGCTGGTCAAAGCAGGCCAGACCATGCATTTCGAAGAGGTGATGAGCCCGGTGCTGTTTGTTGCCAAGATGGGGCCTGATTGCTACAAAGATCCGCTGCGCTTTCCCAGCGGGGCTTCATGCAAGGTAGGCGATTTCGTCTTAGTCCGACCGAATACGGGCACGCGCCTGAAGATTCATGGTACGGAGTGGCGAATCATCAACGACGACAGCGTTGAAGCGGTTGTCCAAGATCCTCGTGGCATCCAAAAGGGAGGACGCTGATATGTCGGAGTTCAAATTTCCAGACGAGATTGAGGCTGAAAAGCCTACGGAAGAGAAGCTGCAAATTGAGATCGAAGGCGAAACCGAGATTGAGGTTGTTGACGACACGCCGCCGGAGGATCGCAACCGCAAGCCGATGAAGGAGGCTCCCGCAGAGGTTACCGATGATGAGTTGGAACAGTATTCTGAAGGGGTCAAAAAGCGCATCCAGCACTTCTCCAAGGGCTATCACGAGGAGCGCAGGGCCAAAGAAGCGGCGTTGCGTGAGCGTGAAGAGGCAGTACGTCTTGCTCAAAATCTTGTTGAGGAGAACAAACGCCTTCAGGGTAGTTTGGGACAAGGCCAGCAAGCCCTGCTTGAACAAGCCAAGAAGGTTGTTCAAAACGAACTTGATCAAGCCAAACAGAAGTTCAAAGCCGCTTATGAAGCGGGAGACTCTGATGCTTTGGTTGAGGCTCAAGAAGCACTTGCCGCTGCTAAATACAAAGCAGAGCGAGTAAACAATTTCAAGCCAGCAGTTGCACAGCCGCAAACTCCTGTGGTACAACCCGCACCACAGGCAGAGCAAAGTGTCCGTATTGATCCGAAAGCTGATGCTTGGCGTGATGCCAATCCTTGGTTTGGGTCAAATGATGAGATGACTGCTGTGGCCTTAACGGTTCACAAAAAACTTGTTGATAGCGGAGTAGACACCAACAGCGACGAGTATTACGAGAAAATCAACTCTCGTGTACGGCAGATCTTCCCAGATGCGTTTACCTCTGAGAAGCCAGCTAAAAAAGCCGCAGTTGTAGCTCCCGCCACGCGAAGCACAGCGCCCCGAAAAATCGTGTTGACGCAATCACAAGTTCAAATCGCCAAACGGCTCGGACTGACTAATGAACAGTACGCCCGTGCGGTTGCGGAAGAAATGAGGAAACAAAATGGCTGAACGTAATCCCCGTGAATTGGACACCAGAGCTAAAGCTGAACGGCCCAAGCAATGGATGCCTCCACAACTCCTGCCCGATCCGAACCCGGAAGAAGGGTATGCTTTCCGTTGGATTCGCGTCAGCACTCAAGGGGTCAATGACCCGATGAATGTGTCCTCTAAGCTCCGCGAAGGCTGGGAGCCTGTAAAGGCCAGCGAACATCCCGAGATTCAACTGGGAGGAGGGGGCTCAGGTCGCTTCCCGGACAGTATTGAAGTCGGTGGGCTGCTGCTTTGCAAAACCCCAAAGGAGTTCACTGAGCAACGCAATTCATACTATCAGCGTCAAGCTGATGGGCAGATGGCGTCAGTGGACAACAACTTCATGCGCGATAACGATCCCCGGATGCCTCTTTTCCGAGAGCGCCGCTCCGAGGTGTCGTTTGGGCGCGGTCCCTAATCCAAGGAGTTCTCTATGTCTTACCCCTCGGTAGACGCCCCTTACGGGCTAAAGCCGGTCAATTTGATCGGCGGGCAGGTGTTCGCGGGTTCCACGCGGGAATACAACATTCCCTACGGCTACTCCACGAGCATCTTTTATGGTGACTTTGTTGGTCTGACCCGTGGTCAGATTCAGCGTCTGGCGGTTTCGACCGGCACCGCTGGCAATCAGTCGGGTATCTTCCTGGGATGCTCGTACACTGATCCGACGACCAAGCAAAAGCGCTTCTCGCAATACTGGCCCGCTTCCACGCTGGCTGGCGATGCAGTTGCCATCGTTTGCGACGATCCTGACACTGTGTTCAAGGCTGCCGTGTGCTCTGCCACTACGGCTATCGCCTCGGGCGCTCGTGCCATGATCGGCCAGAACTTGGCTTGTATCGACAACACCGGTAACAGCAACACCGGCAACTCGGCTAACGCCCTGTTGGCACCGAACGACACCCCTGCGACGACCAGTTCGCTGCCGGTGCGTGTCCTGGGTGTGGTTCCTGAGACGGCAGTGAATCTGGGTACGGCAACGTATGTCAGCATCTCTACCGCAACGGTGACCTGCTCTGCTCTGCCGTTTGCCCTGCCGGTTGGCACTGACGTTGGCTCGATTGCAGCTAACGGCCAGTACATCTCTTCGGGCTCGTTTGTGGACACCGCAGCTTCTGCTGGCGCGACTTCGTTCGTTCTGAACCAAGCCCCCGCCGCAGCCTTTGCTGCTAGTTCCACTCTGGTCTTCACTCAGTTCCCTGAACTGCTCGTGAAGCTCAACTTCGGTCAGCACCAGTATTACGCTGGTACGTCCATCGCCTAAGGAGTTTGAATCATGGCAATTTCACGTGCCCAACTACTGAAGGAACTCCTGCCCGGTCTGAACGCCCTGTTCGGCATGGAGTACAAGCGCTACGGCGAAGAGCACAAGGAGATCTACGAGACGGAGACCTCCGAGCGTTCGTTCGAAGAAGAAACCAAGCTCTCTGGTTTCTCCGCAGCCCCGGTGAAGAACGAAGGTTCAGCAATCCAGTACGACAACGCACAGGAAGCCTGGACCGCTCGTTACAACCACGAGACCATCGCTATGGGTTTCTCCATCACCGAAGAGGCGATGGAAGACAATCTGTACGACAGCCTGTCTGCTCGGTACACCAAGGGTCTGGCTCGCGCCATGGCCTACACCAAGCAGGTTAAGGCCGCTGCGATCCTGAACAACGGTTTCTCCAGCGCTGTTACCTACGGCGACGGGCAAGCTCTGTTCTCGACCGCGCACCCGCTGGTCTCCGGTGGCACCAACAGCAACCGTCCCACGACGAACGCTGACCTGAACGAAACGTCCCTCGAAGCGGCTGTGATCCAGATCGCTGGTTGGACGGATGAGCGTGGTCTGCTGATTGCTGCCAAGCCCCGCAAGCTGATTGTTCCTCCGAACCTCCAGTTCGTCGCAACCCGACTGCTGGAAACGTCGCTGCGTGTCGGTACTAACGATAACGACATCAACGCGCTGAAGAACAACGGCAGCATCCCGGAAGGCTACACGATCAACCACTTCTTGACCGACACCAATGCGTGGTTCCTGACCACGGATGTGCCTAACGGTCTGAAGCACTTCATTCGTGTGCCGCTGGCTACGTCGATGGACGCTGACTTTGATACCGGCAACAGCCGTTACAAGGCTCGTGAGCGTTATTCGTTCGGCGTGTCTGACCCGCTGGGCGCGTTCGGTTCTCCCGGCGCTTAATCCCAAAAGGGTTAAACAACAAAAGGGGCCTTGTGCCCCTTTTTCATTTGTGCTACCCTCTTATAAACCGAGTTTAACCACAGCCCGCCGACTGACTCGGCAGACTTCTCCTCAGAGACGACGGGTGCAGATTGAGGAATAGCCATGAGCTTCTCGACTTTCTCTGGCCCGGTACGTGCGGGCACCCAGCGTTACGCTCCCGGTGAAAACACCGGCCTTATCACGCTGTCTCGCACGGCTTATGTCAACGTCTCTGGCGTGGCGCTGACCACTGGCGCTGCTGCACAGACGCTGTTTACGCTGCCTGCTGGCTCCAAGATTCTGAACTTCGTACCTGAAGTTCTGGTGACCGTTGCTGGTAACTCTGTGTCCCAGGTGGGCGTGACCATTGGCAAGGCTGGTTCTGCGGATGCGTTTGCTGCTTCGTTTAATACCGGCACGGCTGTGGCTCGTGTAGCTCAGGCTACCGTTGACACCGCAATCTCTGGCAAGGTCGCTGCGCTGGACAACATTGGCACGGTAGATGTGCCTGTGACCGCCACGTTTACGGCTACGACGGGTAACCCGACTTCTGGGCAGATCGCAATCACGGTTGTGTACCAGCAGCGTGCTGAAAACGGCGCACAAGTTCCTACCGCGTTCCAGAACTGATGACGGGGGCTTCGGCCCCCCTCTTTTAAGGAGTGCGTAATGCGTCCAGTACGAGTAATAGTTGGTGCGCAAGCAGCATCTAGGGTTATCCCTCTGGATACCTATCAAGACCCGTTCAATGTGAGTATTGGCGTGGTGCTCTCTGCGGGGGCGTCATTGACATACTCCGTAGAGCATACGTTTGATGACGTACAGGCTCCGGGTTTTGATCCGTCTGCGGCTACGTGGTTTACTAATGCAGGTTTGTCGGCCAAAACGACATCTCTGGACGGTAACTACTCATTTCCGGTGACGGGAATTCGCTTGAACGTGACCACTTATTCCAGCGGCACGGCCACCATGACGGTCATCCAAGCCGGTATGCCAGGGAGGTAAGGTATGGCTATTGATATTGCTGCACTGCGAAAGTTTCAAGATATGTGGGAGCCTGTTATGCAGGCTATTCCCGCCGTCATGGAGCTTGAAGCCAAGAAGGCCGACATGGATCGGTGGATTGCTTCAAAGCAGAAAGAGTACGACAAGGCTATTGCAGACATCGAAAAGGCATACGCCGACGCAGACAAGCGCATCGAAGCGCATAACGCTGCTGTCGAGAAGGCTATGGCTGATGTGGCTGCTGCGCAAGAAGACGCTGCCAAGGTCCGTGCAGAAGCTATGGACAACGCCAGGGCAGCCGCTGCTAATGCGCAAGCTAAGGCAGATGCCCTGAGCCAACAAGTGGCTGAGCGTGAATCGCGTCTTGCTGCGCTTGATGCAGAGATTGCACAGGCGATGGCTGATGCTGTTGCGCCCCGCGCTGCAAAGATTGCCGAGTTGGATGCCGAGATCAGTGCCTTGGAAAAGCGGCAGGCAACTGCTGAGAAGGCGTTGGAATCTTTGCGGGCAAGACTTGGATAAACCGTGAGCAGCCTAAGTGGTGTAAGTCACGTACAGGACAGCGGTGAACAGGAGTACACCCATGTGGTTGCAACTGTCACTGCTTCTGGCAGTACGACGGTTTACACGCCAGCAGCGGGCAGGAAAATCCGCCTTCGGTGGATTTATGCCATCAATGACCCCGCTGCACAGACTGCTCCGCTAATCAAGGTGTTTTTGGGTGGCTCTGAAAAGTATCGTGTTTACGCCCTCAGCAAGCGACAGCTTGTGACGGGACCTGTAAACGGTGCTTTGATCGTTGATTTGAGTGCTGCGGGTAGCGTAGCTGTAACGGCTCTTCTAGAAGAGGTTTGACATGGCAACCTTTAACAAGTTTCAAGACTTTTCCGAACAGCTTGTAAACGGCGTTCAGAACTTCACCACGGATACGTTCAAAGTTGCTCTTAGCAACACGGCTCCTGTGGCAACCAACACGGTGTTGGCGAACATCACCCAGATTGGCGCTGGTAACGGCTACACATCTGGCGGCACCGCAACGACCATCACCGTCAGCGAATCATCGGGCACAACGACTGTGTCTGGTACGCAGGTGGTGTTTACCGCGTCTGGTGGCTCTATCGGCCCCTTTCGGTACGTCGTGCTGTACAACGACACCACCTCCACTCCGGTTAACAAGCCGCTGGTTGGCTGGTGGGACTATGGTGCTGGTGGCGTGACGCTGGCGGACACGGAAACCTTCACGGTCAAATTCAGCAACACCAGCCCTGGTGCCATCTTCACGCTGACTTGATAGGGGTGGTCGATGACCATCACGTATCGACTGGTCAAGGGTTCTCCTCTGACATTTGCAGAGGAGGACGGCAACTTTGCTGAACTTGCTGCGCGTACGGATCTGTCCTGGGCGCAATTTTCAAGTGAACCGCAAGTACGAGAGGGAACGGCCAACGCACCATCTTTGGAAGTTTTCCGAGATGGGTTGTACGAATGGTCGTACCCTAACGCACAACTGGCGCAGTCATACATCACTTTTGATGTTCCATTTGATTGGGCACCGGGCACAGACCTTTATGTAGGTCTTCATTGGAGCCCAGGGAATAGCTCAGCGACTGGCAATGTGCGCTTTGGGGTTGAGTTTACTTACGCCTTCTCCTATGGACCTAATGGGGCGTCCAGTAGATTTGGCCCATCTCAGACGATCTATATAAACGCCAACCAAGCCGATGGTGTTGCATACACTAGCTACACCAACTTCAACAGTTACGCTGATAGATTCCCTGGAGCACTGGTACAGCAAAACATGAGATTCCTGACCCGTATATTTCGGGACGGGGCGAATGTCGGAGATACTTTTGGGGCACCCATCTTCCTCATCGGCGCGGATTTCTTCTACCAGACAAACCGGTTTGGTACTCAGTCTTTGACGCCTCCTTTTGTTTAAGCCATGCCTATCCAGCACTTCTACACCCAGACGGTAGCTGATGGCACTGCTACGTCTGTTGTCAGGCCGAGTGATTGGAACAGCGGCCATAGGATGGTTTACAACTTGTCTGGCAATACGCTGGGCAGTTCTCAAATCACAGGCTCAGATGTCATATTCCAAGCAGGGAATAACGTAACGCTGAGTGCGGATACAGCAGCCAGCAAACTTGTGTTCTCTGCCGCTGCTGGTGGCGGTGGGGCCGTGACGGCAAGTTTCATGGAGCCCAACATGCTGGTGGGCACGGCTTACTCGTCGTTTGGTCAGAACACGCTGTACTTCTTGCCCGTCAAACCTGCGATGGATGTCACGATGACAGCCGTCAATATGTTTGTTTCGCTTAACAACGCCACAAGCAACCAAAGTGCCGCTGTCAGTCAGACCATTCAGTATGGCTGGTACTCTTTGGGCACAGGCGCAAGCAGTACGCAAATTGGTTTGATGCAGTCTTCTAGCATCGCCGTCATTGCTTCATACGCCTCTGCAGTTGCCACTGCAGGATATACCATCAGCCAAAGCACCAACAGCACAACGTATTCCAGCGCTGGAACTGGTAGCTCATCGGCTTGGACTGGACAGCGTATTTTTGCCATGCCCATGGCAACGCTGTTGTCCGAAGGCGGAGAATACTATTTCATGATTAAGCAGAGCACGGCGTCTGCCAATAATACTGGGCCTTTGCGGATGTCGCACCTCGTGCTTAATAACATGACCAACGGTTCGTTTGGCCGGATGGCTCCAAACGGCAATTCGGTCAGTAATAGCACAATCGTGCCAAATTACAACGGGTTTATTTTCTCTGCTACTTCTGCTTCTCCGCCAACTTCGTTTGGTGTTGCTGATAGACGTATCGTGAGTAATATCCGGCCTTACATCCAACTGGACGCATAACATGGCTATCGGTGACACGGGAACTGTGATTGTTCTGTACGGTGCCAGCTACCTTGTGCTTGGTACTGCGGGCGGGACGCTTGTCTATGCGATCAAGCAGGGAGAGCCTATGCCTGCTACCGTGTACATCATCGATCTGGCAGAGGTGCCTGCGTGATAGAACCGCAAATCGTCACCACCTTTGACGCGGGGTATCACAACAAAGACCTTGCGTTGTCGGTCAAGCGGCTGGAGAAGTCTGCTGCTTACAAAGATCTGTCCACGATCATTGTGATCCCGGCGTTGGGGACGTTGCCCACGAAGGTGGCAGCGAGCTTCATGAACCTGTACAGCCCGCCCAACCAGAAACGGGTGGTGCTGTGGGCGCTAGGCCAAGAGGTGGGTGAGGCGTACTCCCGGTGCATTGAGATGATTCTTGAGCACCCTGAGCTTTCACAGTTCAAGTACGTGCTAACGATGGAGCACGACAATCTGCCTCCGCCTGATGGGCACCTGCGTCTATTGCAAACGGCAGAAGCACATCCTGAGTACGATTGCATCGGCGGGCTGTACTGGACCAAGGGTGAAGGCGGGCAGCCCCAGATTTGGGGCAACCCCAAGGAGCCGCTGAACTTCAAGCCAATTCCTCCTGATCCTAAGGGCGGACTGGTAGAGTGCGTAGGCACCGGCATGGGGTTCAACCTCTTCCGCCTTGAGATGTTTAAGGACAAGAAGCTGCGCAAGCCTTGGTTTAAGACGCAAGCGGATTCCGGTGGTGTTGCAACGCAGGATCTCTACTTCTGGGGAGATGCGTTTAAGCACGGCCACAAAGCAGCGATTGACTGCTCTGTCCGAGTAGGTCACTATGACTACGAGGGCAAGTTTGGACAGCCGGACACGATATGGTGACAAAAGCAAAACCGTTGGTCAAACTTGATCTAGCTTGCGGCGACCGCAAGACAGAGGGTTTTATTGGCGTAGACAAGTACAAGACCCCCAGCGTGGACAAAGTCGTTGACTTGATGAAGCCGCGTTGGCCCTGGAAAGACAACTCAGTTGATGAGGTTGTCTGCAGCCACTTCTTTGAGCACATCCCTGGTTTGCAGCGTCCAGCCTTTATGGACGAGCTTTACCGGATCATGAAGAAGGGCGCGAAGGCCACCATCGTTGTGCCGTTTGGTGGATCGGTAAGGTCTGCGCAAGACTTCACGCACGCATGGCCTCCGGTGTTTGCGGAGTCGTTCCTGTACTTCAACAAGAAGTGGCGGGAAGATAACAAGCTGACGCACGGCCAGTACGACATCAAGTGCGATTTTGACTTTGGGTACGGTTTTGCCCTGTCAGAAGAATGGTCCTTGCGTGCGCAGGAAGCACAGTCTTTTGCGTTGAAGCACTACACCAATGTGGCGTCTGATCTCCATGTAACGCTGACCAAGCGCTAGGAGTAGGCCGTGGCCGCTGCTTTTCAAAGTAATGCGTTTCAGAACAACGCATTCCAGGCAGATGCCGGTGGCGCAAACATTGATTTTGATGCCGCAGCAGGTCTGTTCACGTACAGTGGACAGAACGCAACTCTTGCTGCCGCCAGAAACCTAAACGCCGAAGCTGGCTCTTTTACTTACACTGGTCAGGCTGCCACACTCCAGGCAGCCAGATCGGTCAATGCTGAAGCAGGCTCGTTCTCGTACACGGGTCAGAACGCAACGCTTCAGGCAGCAAAATCCATCAATGCTGAAGCTGGCGCGTTCTCATACGCAGGCCAAGCTGCAACGCTCACAGCAACCCGCAGCATCAATGCAGAAGCGGGTTCTTTTGCATACACCGGGCAAGCCGCAACTCTACAAGCGGCACGCAATGTAAACGCTGAAGCGGGAACATTTGCATACACCGGCCAAGATGCTACGCTTACGGCGGCACGTAGTGTTAACGCTGAATCTGGTGCGTTTACATACACCGGTCAAGACGCCAGCCTTACAGCAACGCGGAGCCTTAACGCCGAAGCGGGTTCGTTTGCGTATACAGGCCAAGACGCAAATTTCACGGCCACACGCAGCCTCAATGCTGAAGTTGGCACCTTTGCCTACACAGGCCAAGACGCCGCCTTCATCTATGTACAAGCCAAGGGACTTGATGCCCAGGCTGGGACATTTACATACACGGGCCAAGACGCCACATTGGCGCAGACCCGCAGCCTGAACGCTGAAGCAGGAACATTTAGCTACACAGGTCAGAACGCCACGCTTTCAGCGGGCCGTGTTGTAAACGCTGAGTCCGGAGCGTTCACATACACCGGCCAAGATGCAGCGTTTCTGCTCGGGCTAGTTATCAACGCGGAAGCTGGCTCCTTTGCCTACACGGGCCAGGACGCAAGTCTTGTAGCAAACCGTAGTGTCGATGCACAAGCCGGGACGTTCACCTACACCGGTCAAGATGCAACGCTACAGGCCGCCAAGAACCTCAACGCAGAGGCTGGCAGTTTTGCGTACACAGGTCAGGACGCCACGCTGCAGACTGATCGGGTCGTTAATGCGGAAGCTGGAGCGTTTACATATACAGGCCAGGATGCGTCGCTCATAGCATCGCGCAGCCTTAACGCCGAAGCCGGTATTTTTGTTTACACCGGTCAAGACGCCGTTTTTAACGTCTCTCGGGTTGTCGATGCACAGCCTGGATCGTTTGACTATCTAGGCCAGCCTGCCACGTTCTCGCGCACGAACCAGATCAACGCCGAAGCAGGCGCGTTTGGTGAAGCCAATCCATATGTGGAACCAGGGTACGTTGACCCGTACTATTCCACCAACCTGACAGCGGCGCTTGGCTATGGCAGGATGTTCAACGCTGAGGCCGGTGCCTTTGCGTATCTGGGTCAAGATGCAACTTTTATCAAAGCCTTCTTATTCCCTCCAGAAGAGGACGTAAAAGCAGGTGTTGTCTATGGCCCAGGCGGTATCTACACGGGCACTTACGCACCTGCAGGCAGAGCCATCTTTATATTTGACGACTAACACAACATGAGTAGAATCGCAAGAACATCTGGAGGCCGCAATGGCTAAGTCCCCTGCTTGGCAGCGCAAAGAAGGCAAGTCTGAAGCCGGTGGCCTCAACGCCAAGGGCCGTGCCTCTTACAACCGTGCCAACCCAGGTAAGCCCGGCTTAAAGGCTCCTCAACCCGAGGGCGGCCCTCGCAAGAAATCATTCTGCTCCAGAATGACCGGAATGAAGAACAAGCTGACTTCCGAGAAGACAGCCAAAGATCCCAATTCTCGTATCAACAAGAGCCTGCGGGCGTGGAACTGCTGAGTGGTTTATGGACGCTACGGTGTTGTGGAATCTCGTCTTGACGGTCCTGCTTGGCGCGGTGGCTTTCTTTATGTCAGCCAAGTTTAAGGAGCTTGATAGATTGTCTATTTTGCTCAACCGGACAAGAGAAGAAATTGCCCGTGACCATATTACGAGGTCTGAGTTTCGGGCAGACATGAAAGAATTGCTGGAGCGTTTTGACAGGATCGAAGCCAAGCTAGATACTCTGCGGAGCAAGCCAAATGCCGGTTCAGTCTGAAAAGCAGCGCAGGTTTATGTACGCTTCACTCGCAGGCAAGACTGATGTCCCGCCCAGCGTAGCGAAGAAGTTTGTTGGTCCCAAAGCACATGCCGAAGGAGGCACCGTGAAAAAAGAATCCCCCGCGATGATGAAGAAGGAAGTGGCCTTCATGAAGAAGAAGGGCGCTCCTAAGGCCATGATCAAGCATGAGATGGCTGAAGCCAAGACCAAGAAGATGTCAAGTGGCGGTTTTACCCGCGCAGCCGATGGCGTTGCGAAGCACGGCAAGACCCAAGGCAAGATGATCAAGATGGCAATGGGCGGCAAAGCCTGCTAAGGAGCAATCATGGATTACGCAGCAGAATCTAAGCGCGAAGTTGAGTCGCTGAAGAAGCGTCATCCCAAGAAGGGGATTGACCCAACGATTCCTGCCGGAATCCGTGAAATGCTTGTAGACAAGCAAAAGAGCGCTTTGACGCCAGATTCCAAGTACGCCAAGGGCGGCAAGATCGATGGCTGCGCCCAGCGCGGCAAGACTCGTGGGAAGGTGGTGTGAAATGGTGCTGCCATTGATTGGAAAGGCGCTTGCTCAGGGCGCAACAAAATACGCCGCCAAGCAAGCTGCTAAACAAACTGCCAAAGAAACGGCAGAGGAAGCTGCTGAACAAGCTGTTCCACAGGCTGCGAAAAAAGCCACACAATATTCGCCCGGTATGCCTGGGGCTCGCCGAACGGGTACGCGGGCAGCCAAGGACACAAAAGAACCCACAGAATACACGCCAGAAATGTCTGGTCGTTTGCGTTATCGGCAGCCCAGAGAAGATGAGTTTTTTGAAACTCGCACTCCGCGCATGAGCGATGATTACAAAAAGGGCGGTAACGTCAAAGGTTATGCAAAAGGCGGATCTATCGATGGATGCGCCAAGCGTGGGAAGACGAAAGGCAGGATCGTATGAAGCGCCGTGTACGTAAATTTGCCGAAGGCGGCATGGAAGACTTTGAAGACAAAGCTCTTCCCAAGGCCAAGCCCCGTGATCTTGAGGACTTTGAAGACAAGGCCATGCCCAAGCGCTATTCGGCGCTTGATGCTCTTGCTTCGGGTGAAGAGAAGGGCAGCTTTGACCAAGATGTTTACGAGCGGGCAAAGCGCTTTGTAAACAAGCAAGCTGCAGCCCCAAAGGCTGCTGCCAAGGCTGCTCCTGCGCGTCCTGCTGCCCGTATGGATGCAGCGCCTGCCGGTCAGATCCCAGGGGCTGGCTCCTACACTGCTCCGCCTTCTGATGGCAGCCGGAGCATGAGCGACACAGAGCGCAACATCCTGAACACGCTCGGTGGTGTTTCTGGGTTGTCAGGTCTGCGTATGGCTGCCCGTGGCGCACAAGCCGCTAAGCCAACTGGCCGCGCATTGGCAACCACCGAAACTCCTGTGACGTTCTTGGGCGCTTCTGGCCGTCGCAATGTCACGCCCGCTGAGCGGGTTGGTGTAAACAAGATGGACAGGCTTGAAGGCCCGAAGTCTGGTACGCCGGTCAAGGGTGGCGATAGCCCGAAGCAGTTGCCTCCTGCAAAAGCTAATGTGACTCGCCGTCGGATTGGTTCCGAGACGCCGTCTCCTGCCATTGCCAAGGGCCGTGCTGAAGCTATGGAGGCTAACAAGCCCATCATGCAAGCCACGCCCAAGAAGAAGTCTCCTCGCTCTCGCACACGGGATGAGGACACGGACTACGAACTCCGCGCTCGTGGTGGCCGGGTTGGCTATGCCAAAGGTGGACAAGTACGTGGTGGCGGCTGTGAAATGCGCGGCAAAACTAAAGGCAGGATGGTGTAAACATGCGCCAAAGTCGTGGTATGGGTGCTATCCGCCCGGAACTTAAGAAGCGTCGTGACAATACGGACTTCCTCCAAGATGGAAAGCGTCATGCCCGCCGCGACAACACGGACTTCACCGAGTATGCCTCTGGCGGCCTCTACGAAAACATCCACGCAAAGCGTAAACGCATTGCCGCTGGATCAGGTGAAAAGATGCGTAAACCGGGTTCTCCCGGCGCTCCTACTGCCAAAGCCTTCAAGCGTTCCGCGCTGACAGCAAAGTAAATCATGGCAACCTCCGGCACCACTACGTTTAATCTTGACCTCAACGAGGCTGTTGAAGAAGCCTTTGAGCGTTGTGGTGCTGAGTTGCGCACGGGCTACGACCTGAAGACTGCCCGTCGATCCCTGAACCTGCTGTTCGCAGACTGGGCGAACCGTGGCATCAATATGTGGACCATTGAGCAGGGCCAACAAGTCCTGACTCCTGGCACAGCCACGTACACCCTCCCCGCCGACACGGTGGACTTGATTGAGCATGTGATCCGCACGGGCGCGGGCTCTGCATCTACCCAGGCCGACCTGACCATCACGCGCATCTCGGTCTCCACCTACGCATCTATCCCGAACAAGCTGCAGCAGGCAAGGCCAATTCAGGTGTGGATCAACCGCCAGCAGCCTGCTCCAACCATCACTGTCTGGCCCACGCCCGACAACTCGCAGACCTACACGTTTGTTTACTGGCGACTGCGCCGGATTCAGGACGCTGGTACGGGCGGTACGTACACGCAGGACATCCCCTTCCGCTTCCTCAATGCGTTGGTCTCAGGGCTTGCCTACTACCTGTCCATGAAGATCCCCGGCGCTATAGAGCGTATGCAGGTGTTGAAGGCGCAGTACGACCAAGATTGGGATCTGGCGAGTACTGAGGACCGTGAGAAGGCGTCCGTAAGATTTGTACCACGCGAAATGTTCATCTCATGAGCAATCGCTTTGCAAACGGCGCAAGGGCATTTGGCTTCTGCGATGTCTGCGGGTTTCGTTTTGACCTGAAGAAACTCAAGAACCTTACGGTAAAGACAAAGCGAACTGCGATTAAAGCGTGCCCTCAATGCTGGACTCCAGATCAGCCGCAGTTGCAGCTTGGGATGTACCCCGTCTCAGATCCGCAGGCGTTGCGTGATCCGCGTCCTGACACAAACACTTGGTACTTTTCTGGTTTGACTGCGACGGGCTCGTTTGGTGAGGGCAGTCGCGTGATTCAGTGGAACTGGAACCCGGTTGGCGGGTCCAGAGGTTTTGACGCAGCCCTGACGCCGAACGACTTGGCACCGCAGGGTTTAGTAGGTACAGTCACCGTAGTGACCACGTAAGGAGTTGACATGAAGAAAATGACGCTGGAACAACACGCCAAGCTGCCCCCTAACAAGGCGCACGGCAAGAACGCCCAGGGCTTCAAAAAGGGTGGTCCGACCACGGACGACCGCATGAAGTACGGGAAGAATCTTTCCCGCGCCATGAACCAAAAGACGGGCTGACATCATGGGCAAGATTACAAAGCTGCCGCCTGCTAAGCAGGCATATCCGCAGGGGGCCGAGAACCCTCGGGACACTTGCATGGTTGTGGGTAACTTCTCCAAAGAACCCGCACCCCCCGCCAAGACCTCCGGGATCAAGATCCGTGGGACTGGCGCTGCCACCAAAGGCACGATGGCTAGAGGGCCGATGGCGTGAACTACACCGAGTTGCAGACTGCTGTAGAGGATTACACCGAGAACACTTTCTCGGCGGCTGACTTCGCCACGATGACGGAGTTGGCTGAGCAGCGCATCTACAACTCGGTGCAGCTTCCTGCGCTTCGCAAGAACGTCACGGGCACTCTGACCTCTGGCAATCAGTACCTCTCAGCGCCGACAGACTTTCTGTCTGTCTTCAGCCTTGCAGTGATCGATGCCCAAGGCAACTACGAGTACTTGCTGGACAAGGATGTCAACTTCATCCGCTCCGCGTTCCCCAATCCCAACACGACGGGCACGCCCAAGTACTACGCGCTGTTTGGCCCGGACTCATCCAACCTGACTGAGTTGACGCTGATCCTTGGCCCGACGCCCAGTGCTGGTCTGACGGCAGAGCTTCACTACTTCTATTACCCAGTGAGCATCGTCTCAGCGGGTACGTCTTGGCTGGGTGACAACTTTGACTCCGTGCTGTTTAACGCGGTGATGGTTGAGGCGGCGCGGTTCATGAAGCAAGAGCCTGACATCGTGGCTGAGATGGACAAGCAGTACGTGCAATCCCTGACCCTGCTAAAGAACCTGGGTGACGGCAAGAATCGTCAAGACGCCTACCGTAGTGGGCAACTAAGAACCAAAGTTATATAAGGAGGCATCATGCCTATCACGCAATGTATGGTCACTTCCTTCAAGGCTGATGCTCTTGGGGGCGTTCAGGATCTTGATACCGATGTGATCAAGCTGGCTCTGTACACCAGCGCTGCTACGCTGGACGCAACGACCACTGTGTACTCCTCAACCAATGAAGTAGCTGCAAGTGGCACCTACGCTGCAGGCGGTGGTACTTTGACCGGAGCGGCGATCAGTACGTCGGGAACGACTGCGTTTGTGGACTTCAACGACATCTCGTTTACGTCTGCGACGATCACAGCCCGTGGGGCACTGATCTACAACAGCAGCAAGAGCAACAAAGCCATCGCGGTGCTGGATTTCGGGTCTGACAAGACTTCGACCAACGGCACGTTCACGGTGCAGATGCCTGCTGCTACGGCCTCTGATGCGCTGATCCGCATTGCGTAATGACGGCGCTGTACCACGCCTATACGCAGACGGTTGCGGATGGAACCGCGACCTCTGTCGTTCGCCCTAGCGACTGGAACTCTGCTCACGTTCAAGGCCAGACGATCTCTGGCAATACGGCAGGGGCTTCATCGTTTACGGGGACGAACATCGTCCTTCAAGGTGGCAACAACGTCACCTTGAGCGCGGCGACTGCAGCGGGTGCAGCGACGATCATCATCAGCGGGGCCAACACCGTCGCGCAGACGGTACAGACTCAAGCGTCAGGTGCAATAGCCGGTACGGGATTCACCTCCACGACGACAGCGGGGACCGCTGTTACGGCCACGATGGGGACAAACGGCCTAAGCATGGCCGTCCCTGCGTTCATCACCACCTTTGTCAACGACCTGACTTCAGGCCGCGCCGGGAC